>Ga0307488_10001404_pt1 | contig 20065 bp, 13 predicted proteins | sample SB02metaG_FD_202248 | JGI IMG/M metagenome (GOLD analysis project Ga0307488, IMG submission 202248) | Sea-ice brine microbial communities from Beaufort Sea near Barrow, Alaska, United States - SB 0.2 | ecosystem: Environmental > Aquatic > Marine > Coastal | place: USA: Alaska | collected... | reverse complement strand
CAGTTGCCTTAGATGAATCAGTTGCCTTAGATGAATCAGTTGCCTTAGATGAATCAGTTGCCTTAGATGAATCAGTTGCCTTAGATGAATCAGTTGCCTTAGATGAATCAGTTGCCTTAGATGAATCAGTTGCCTTAGATGAATCTGAAAATGATGTTCTCAATAGAATGAAAAGGAGATTACTCGATATCATTGAGGTATTATTGTCACCGGAAAGTGAAGGTCGAATGGAAGGAATTACAATATATAATAAATGGGCTGCGGAGATTAAAGGTATATCACAATCAATGAAAACTAATGTAAAGGTAGAGACAACCACACCAAAACCCAATAGTTATGAGGATGAGAAGGCCCAATCGAAGAATAAGAAGGCCCAAAAGAACAGGGTGAAAAATGCGAAAGAGAAAGCAAAATCAAAAGCAAAATCAAAAGCAAAAGCAAAAGCAAAAGCAAAATCAAAAGCAAAAGCAAAAGCAAAAGCAAAAGCCAAGTCTGAGAAAATAAATAATAAATCCGGATATAAGGGTAAACAGACAAAGTTACTAACAAGGAATAAGAAAGGTAAGTTATCCAGAACGAGACGTTAAGTTACTTTAGTGGCATTACTGGAACGACTTAGAAACGCCACAACTAAATTCGCGAGTTGCATGAATAAGAAAGCAAATACCACCAAAACTGTTATTTTTTTACCGAACTCCCAATGATCTTTAGTTTCTATCAATGAATTGAAATCTATATAAGGATTAATATCCAACGTTACCTGTGTCTGTTTTGTATATAGTTCTGTGTGTAATTTTTCAAGTAGTGTAGTAGTATTGGATGGTTTATTACACACCCTCGTTTCGTATTCTATAGAAATACGGATAATATTCTGAATGGCTTTCGGGATGAGTGGTCCCAATTCATTAACCAACGTATTTAGTTTAACCTTTTCAGTCTCATTCGCCCTCATAATATCGACCTTATCGTTTCCCATAATTTTAAAGATAAGAGAACCAATCATCATTGTTTTATCTGCAACACCTGTTTGACATATAGATTTACCCAAGTTTAGTAAATCCATACATTCATTTACTTGATCGGTTTCTATTGTAATTATCTTCCTTAATTTTTTTTTCAGATAATTAATATCGGAGGGTGTGAATTCATTAATAGAAGTGTAATTATATATTCTCTCCTGAATATTATAATCATCTGAACCTGTATTTAATTTATCATTTACGCAAGATTCAAACGATTCATCATATTTTAATCCGGAAAACATAGATGTAAAATTGTCTGGTTGGGTTTTCATTTCGGATTCGGAAACGCTTGATTCTGTTCCTAGATTTAGCATGTTAGCCCCCTGCTGTTTAATGAACCATAATTGAGGTGATCTATCGGTATTCATATCATCCCCCAAATCCGAATTATCCATATTACACATTTCATATTTTCCCGTTTTATAACCGTTTGTACCACATTCATTACATACACCATCCTCAATATAGGTCGGTCCTTTACCGGAACCATCTTCATTCAGAGTCCCACAAATATTAAAGCACGTTTTATTAAAATCAGCTTTACCCCTCTTATCATCACCCACACTCGTGGTGAATAAATTCATAAATGTATCATAACTCATGTCCAATTGAGAACTTTCTGAATCATAATTAGGACATGTTTCTTTTGTACCGTTAAACGACATATATATAATTTAGTTATATTTTATTTAATCTATAAATTATATGGTCGAGTCTAATTTGCTTTTCAAGGGTAGTTCTGGATGTGTATTTAGACCACAACTAAAATGTCAGAAAAAAACAAGGGACAAAAAGAAAACAAAAGGAACAAAAAGAAAGGGAAGTGTAAAAACACAGAAAAAACAAATATGGGGTAAATCCAAATCCAATGTTACTAAATTAATGTTTGATAGAAATAATCACGAAATCGATTTTATTAAAATTATAAAGAAAATAAAGAATTATAGTTCGTGGACATCTCTGTGGACATCATCTTGTGAATCACCACCATACAGTGAATTATTGGACGACGATTCTATAAATGAATGCCTTAAAGAAAGCAATGTAAAGGGTATCGATTTAGATTCGCGTTTTTATCTACAGCAAGGTGATTATGGTGGTCATGACCTGAATCAACACCGTAAAAAAACATTGTCAAAAAATATATTAACCAATCAATTAAAATTTAATGAATATTTTATAAAACTATTCCGATTGATGAAAAATGTATTCTATGGTTTAACACAATTATCTAAGCATGGTATTTGTCATCACGATATAAATATCCGGAATATACTTATAAAAAAAAATAAATCCTATATCATTGATTATGATATTTCCCTAAAAATAAACAAAGTTGTAGGGAATAAGTTCCTTAAAAAAAGAATTGACAGTGAATATTCACATTACAGGATATATGAGGCATATCCATTCGAATATATTTATCATAATCTAGATAACCGTTCTGATATTATTAGAGAACAGGATAATATTAAATCATATCAAAGTCTCATTGGTTATTATGAATTATATCTACCCATTAATGAGGGTATATTTGGTATAGATACGAATAAACAAAGAGATGAATATCTCGAAAATAAATTAGAGAAAACTAGACCAACAAGGTCAACTAGAACAACTAGAACAACTAGGTCAACTAATTTAACTAATTTAATGCGGAAGTTAGATATTTATTCGTTGGGAATGATGATATTAATCGTATTTTTCGATAGCGGTGTAGCCCACAATATTCAAATTGATGAGATTATTAAGAGATTGAGAGACCCAGAATTAAAACCATATATGGATTTAATTCGTGATATGATACAGTTTAGACACCAAGATAGAATAACATGTGAAGAAGCATATAAAAGATATTTAAATTTGATACGCTAAATAGTCACAGATAATAAACAAGTTTATTTCGATGTTAGATTACCTTGGATCAATCATGAAATCAGAAGAAGAGGTTGATTCAGAATTAATTCAAATATTCCGGGATAGGTGTTATGAATCCTATATGAAAAAGGTTATCGGAGACCTAAGAAAAGAAGAAGTCTTATATAAAGAATATTCTGTATCGGGGTGGATGGTATTCCATTGTAAAACAATAAATGAAATCATTGAAAAAACTATTAATTATCAAAAACAAAAGAATGAAAAGAAAATAAAATTCCTCTACTGTTACTATCAGGGTAGATTACCTACAGATGGTATTGTTGATATAGATGTTTTTCGGACTATTTGTGATAAAATTTAAGATAAGAAACCACTACTCATAGACGCATTTTGACCCATACCCTCTGTAGGTAATCTTCCCTGATACGGAGCCATTAATTTATTACATACTTGATCATTTAATATTTCTAAAACTTGAATTTGGCGATATTTATTATCACCACAATCACTATGTGAACCAAATGCCCTCGACATCCCAACATCTATTCGCCATAATCTATCATTATACAAGGCATTCATATATTTATCATCCATAAATTGAGGCGTGTGTGCCACAACAATCCGATCAATGGGTTCCATTAATTTATTTCTGGAATTAATAATCCTCAATAACTCATTGTAACCTTTTTCAGTGTTTTCACCGTGACCATCATCTTCGGAATATAATCTACACCAAAAAGGAGACATATCATCATCATCCCTAAATACCTCATCGAATATTTTATCCTGTCTCTCATCACCTTGTTTTAATAACCATTTTTGAACTATTTGATTTAATTCATGAATAGAATATTTACTCATAAGACGGTGACTCACTCCACCGTGTACGAATAAATTCTTACCGATTATTGTAATTGATTTTTTTTGGATTGCATAATGCTTCGCAATATTACCACCTCTTTCGAACACCTTTAGACGATGATAATATCCATAAGGATAACCATCTTCAGTATATTTTGTAGACCTTTCACCCGCTGGGACAAATTCTAAGAATTCTTGAGGTGAAACATATCTGAAATCACGGTCGACATTCATTAGTTCATGATTGCCTATCATCCCCAATACCCGACCACCTTGAGCTTTCGCCATTACATCTAGTTTCTGGAATATCTGAATAATCATCATGTTATTCCCTTCATCCTCAGTAACGTCGTCTAAATCTTCAATACAATTTTTCTTCCAATTATCAGGTCGACACCTATCAATCTGATCACCTAACTGAATCACCCACGTATCACCACCACACCAAGAAATCTCACTGACATTATAAGGGAATATATGAGAAGGTATAACTTTAGCCAACCTCAAGGCAATTAAAGTAACTCTTAAATCACCGTGTAAATCACCCACAGCAATTAGTCGCCTCACTTTAGGATACATACCAATTTGGTCATATTTATCCATATTTGGGTCTAAGACACCCTGCTGAATAGTTGATGAAACCTCATTCTGACCCGCATTGTAAACTTTCTTAGCATGATGGTCTTCTCTCGCTACAAATTTCTCCTGATTAGTAAAAGGTTCAGACATTCTTCTATCTCTATTATGAATCGTTGCTTGAGGTGGAGTTGTCGCTGGATTATTTGTTTTTTGGATATTTAAGGGTTGTGAAACACTTCTTTTAAGACCAGATGGCTTACCTGATGGATCAGTATTACTTTGATTCGATGAAAGATTCGATGAAAGATTCGATGAAAGATTCGGTGCTGAATTCCTTCTCTGACGATAGGTTTGTTTTTTATACTGACACCATGTTTGGATTTCATTAATAACTTGCTGCCGAGAATGTTTATGTAATTCTTGAGACTGAATGATATTATACTTTATACAAATATCAGCTATCTCTTTATCCGATAATTTTGTGATATTTATATCCATATTGAGATTACTAAATATATACTGCGGTCTTTTTAAACTAATTTTTTATAAACTAGTTTAATATATAGAGAATGGACGAAATAGAGGAAATATGTGTAGAGTGTGCACAACCGGCAGATAGTGCTGACGGAAAAACTGCGGAAGGTCTCTGTAAGATGTGTGATGAGGGATTTAAGGGCGAGCAGCAGTTCGAAAACGTTGCCGCTCGAAGAGACGGCCGGCTCCCAAAACAAATTAAAATCAAGGCACATTATTATATTCCAACTATATCACAAATTACTGAGTTTAACGATGGTAAGGGCAATTTATTTTTAAGTGGTATAGGAGCTAAATATGACAAGAGATTTAATGAAGATCCTGTTAAAGGGAAATCGTTACAGGTGACAATAGTAAATAAAACCAAATCGATTGCAGTATTAGGAGACTACTTGGCTAAATGTGATATTTTATATATGAGTGATGTATTAAATTTAGGAGACGAGGTTGACTATGGTCGTTTAGGTGGGCTTTCAGAAGAAGATGAGGGGATTGAGTTAAAGATTATACATTCAGGGGTTATATGTCTTATTGATTCTTATATCAAAAAGGGGCTTAATGTTAGAGTATTTTGCGAACAAGGGAAAGATCGTTCAGTACTCATTGTTGAAATGTATTTAGCATTTATAAATTTACCCGCCCTGAATGGTGATCTATCTTTTGAAAGTATATATAACTATGTTATAAGTAAAAGAAAAATAATAGGCCGGATGCCAAACTATCTATTATCATATAATAGATATGTTAAACTTTTAGAAGCAAAGGGATTACCAGAATGCGGTGCCTTAGACACGCCAGGCGCTCACCCGGGTACAGGGGGGCCTGATGGGCATGAGCCTGAGAAAGTACCAGAACCTATTTTGCCGCCTAATCCGTATTTATCAAGACAAAGAAGTTTTCCACTTGATCCTGAACCTGAGAAGGAGTCTGGAGGTATCAAAAAAATACGCAGTGTATCTGAAAGTGATCTCAATGAATCTATGTTAAGACTGGATGACGCCGAAATCGAATTGTCTGGCTCAAAAATAACTATAACATCTCAAGGTAAGAAGTACGAATTAACAATGGACAATAATAACCAATTATCACTGTTACATCATGCTATGGAAGATGGTAATTCTATATTTATGAATGAAACAGAAATGGAAACAGTGAACAAATTATTCAAACAAATAGATACATATTCATCTCAAGGTAAAATTATTGATTTGAATGATCTCAAATTTAATGCCGTCATTGTCGAGGGACCCACGTCTCCGGAGCAGAACACGACCCCCATCAGGGGGCCGGATCCGGCTCAGGATGTGTGGACCGGTGTGTGGAGTAGTGATCTGAGCGGGAGGGTGTTCTACCTTGAACATGACAAAGTAAATGGGAACATCTGGGCTTCGCCCGTTGGGCACGAATCAGCAATCGTGCCTTGGGAACATCGGGGTGAATTCTCTTTCATCAACACTACAACAATTCGTGTCTCCAAGTGGTGGGGGGTGGCTCGCAGTGATTTGTCGGCGAAAATCTTGGAAAGTGGTAATATGCAATGGAGCCTCCCCTCCGCCAGCGGCGTAAAAGACGTATGGACCCGCGAAGTGAAAGCGCATAGACCGGAGCTGGAAACACCGGCACCGAAGCCAGTCAAGGTATATCCGCCTCAGCCTGAACCTGAACCTGAACCCGAGCCGCAGGCGGCGGCTCAGACCCCTCAACCCCAGCCTGAACCTGAACCTGAACCCGAGCCGCTGTAGGCGGCTCAGACCCCGACCGCCCTCATCAGCCAATCATGGCCGGCAAACAATGTATATTATGAGCCTGAACCTGAACCTGAACCTGAACCTGAAGCCTGAAGCCGAGCCGCCGCCTGCGGCTCGGCTCCCAGGCGGCTATGACCCTCATACCGAAGGGGCTCAGGGCCACAACAGCAGCGTATTCATGTTTGGCCGGCCATGAAAGTAGATGTTAAATCAAATAAATTTGATTTAAACAATATCATCTTCAATTAAACATATGACTGAGATGACTAAGATGACTAATCAGAACCCTAACCTTTCCGTAATGCTCGCAAAAGAGTTTGTGCTGGGATTTACTATTAAAAAGGATGAATCCGATTACAAGATTCCACCTATAGGTTGGTATATGTCTGAAAAGTTCGATGGATACAGAGCACTTTTCAGGTATGAAGATGATGGGGAAGGACCAGTCGGTAAATTCTACTCTCGCCAAGGGAAACCTTTCCAAGCTCCAGAATGGTTCCTTGAATCGATGCCGCCTCCAAATCTTCTAAAGGATAATATCCTTGATGGAGAGTTGTGGGCTGGGCGAGATAACTTCCAACTCATGGGTGTTGTTCGGAAGAAGGTCCCTATACCTGAAGAATGGTTGACAATTCAGTATCAAGTTTATGATATCACGAATGGTTCAGGGGGGTTCGTTGAACGACTCGGAGTTTTGAAGCGCATCGTAGACTTCACTCAAAAGTCGTGGTCCCTGCGTCTCAAGAATGAGGAATTATATCTCCCGAATGATGCTGATATTGAGAATCCACTTATATTCGCGAAGCAGAAAAAGATAACTGGGGAATCAATGATGAAATCATTTTATCAAGAAATTATTGACAATGGAGGTGAAGGTATCATGATGAAACATCCGTTGACTGTTTATGAAAATGGTCGTTCTAATTACATGCTAAAATACAAACCATCGTTCGACCGAGAAGCTATCATTATTGATTACAAGTTAGGTTCGGGGAAGTATAAGGGTCTCTTGGGTAGTTTCATCTGTAAACCGCTTATCAATCATGATACTTATATGTCGGTAGATCATGATGAGAACCATATCTTTACTCTTTCGGGTATGGATGATAATATCCGCCATAGTTTCAAGGAGAGTCACTGTGAAGGAACTATTATTACTTATGAATGTTCTGGTTTCACTGACAAGGGTGTGCCACGGTTTGGTAGATACCAGCGTATCCGAGATGATGTAATTATCAAAGACCATGTTGAAGAACCAGAATCAAGAGTGAATCTGGACCAAGTTATTTCAATTATGATTAAACTCGAAACTCATTACAAATCTAATTATGATTCATTCCGAACAAAGACTTATCATGAAGTGCTAAAGGTCTTGCGCCAGATGAATACTGACCTTGAACTTGAACCAAAGAATCTCAAATCAATCAAGGGTATAGGTCAGGGAACGTGTGATAGAATTAAAGAGATCATTGATACAGGGACTCTTCAAGAATATGAAAAGATTAAGGGTGTTGTTTCACCTATAGAAGAGTTTCTAAAGATTCACGGCGTCGGGATTCAGCATGCCAAGAAGTTAATTTCGGCAGGTTTCAAAACAGTTGAAGATCTGCGACCTTTCGCTAATGAACATCTAAATGATACTCAGTTAAAAGGTCTAAAATACTTTGATGATATTCAGCAAAGGATACCCTACCAAGAAATTCAGAAGCACGAGGTATTATTGAAGAAATTACTAAAAAAGATTGACCCTGATGCCGAACTAACTATAGCTGGTTCATATCGGAGGAAGAGACCTGATAGCGGTGATATTGATATTCTGTTGAAGGCCTCATCAAAGGTTACATATAATGTATTCATCGATAGTCTAAAGAAATCCGATTATCTTATTGAGGATTTAGCAAGAGGACCTAAGAAATATATGGGTTTAGGAAAAGGTATTGATTCAAGATACTTGAGGAGGATTGATATTATGTACACGAAGCCTTCTGAATATCCATTTGCTATTTTATATTTCACGGGTTCTTCAGAATTTAACGTTCGAATGCGTGAAGATGCATTAGCAAACGGTTATACGATGAATGAATATTCTATGAAACACACCGTAAATAAGGAAATTATTGATCATAATTTTACAACGGAAAAGGAAATATTTGATTTTATGGGATATGATTATTTAGAACCCGAAATGAGAATCCAATAATCATTTAAAATATTATCATTATCATTATCATATAAATGAGAACTACAGTCCCAGATATTTATGAAGGCATGGGTCGAGATGGATTTTTTATCCCCGAGTCAAAATCTAAGAAGTGTAAATATAGTACAGGGGCAATGAAGTGTTGTTGTATTATAGTAGTATCATTTAGTCTGAATGCTTTCGGATTTTATCTAGGATATAAATTAGGTGGTTCAGATAATTCTGAATCTCTTTAATAAATTATAAATCGCCGTCCAAACTTAACGTGTTTTCTTATTTTAGGGCTTAGGCTTAGATGAATCGTTTGATGAATCTTTAGATGAATCGTTTGATGAATCTTTAGATGAATCGTTTGACTTAAATAAGCTGCCCCCGATAACTAACACGGCGATTATGGTGATGAACGTTGTGCCATAGAATTCCATATTTATTTGATATAGATATGAATTATCACTTTCTGTTCCCATCACACTTCCATCTCGAAACATTTTTAATCCAGTTGTATTTGGATATTCTGGTAAAATACTTTCTTGTATTCTAACAGAATCATTAAAAATACATTCTCCATCCCAATAGTCGGGTGATTTCGATAACTCAGTTGCTTCAGCGACTTCGCAGATGGCCTTGCACGAGTTCCATTCTGTATTGGTGATATTATCTTTTAATGCCGTGGCAACACAAGCCCCTGTTACTTTCTTAAAATAATCAATTTTTTTACCTGCGCTATTTTCTTTTCCAGCAAGAGCAAATTCTTTACATAACGGTTCTTTTACACACCCGCCTCCGGCAGGTGCAAGACAAGTGTATTCTATATTAGATGCTGAAGCCGTCCGGTCGGCAGGCGTTTGATCCGCTGGCGGAATTGCCTTGGTCCATTTACCAGTAGTTTCTTCTAAGTTAATTGTCGGTCCTTTTGATACTGATATGGGGGGACCTTCATCTGTAATGTAAGGGGTAAATTTACAGGTAGGTGTGACAGTGTTACTGGGGGACGCTACCGGACCAAAATAAAGGGAATTGTTTTCATACATATTAATATATGAACCGGTCAGTGGCGCCTGCTCAGAATTTCCCAATCCACCGACTTCTTCAGAATAACTTCCAATAGTTATACTGGATGAAATGACTCCCGCATCGGTCGAGCCACTGGGGTTATCACATACTTCACCCAGAGATGGGGCAGTATACGCCATGTCACTTTCACCCCAAGTTACTGTGCCATCTGAAACATCAGATACTTGGTGAATAGATATATCAGATTGTGTTTCATCGGGACAACGAATATAAATATCATTCATATTAAAACATTTATCAGTTACAGAACAAGAATTATCTGAACAACAAGCCGGTTGAGTTCGTGGTGGGACAATCCTTCCATAATTAATTATTCGGGTTTTGTTAACAAAACCCGGATAATCTGGGTTCCTTGCGTTATCCGATATATCCACCATAGAAGATTGTCCCTGTTCACTCTGCTGTAAGACGCGACCCATACAATCACGGCAATCCTCCGTCGCAGTCACAATACAATTTTTACATTTAGTCTCCCCTAAAAGGTCCCAATTCCAAAAATATTCAGGTAGGTTCGTATATAAAATTGTAAGTGGTCCACCGGGTATTTTAAAAATTTCCCCAGTAACATCTACATAATAATCGATCCATTCAAATCCATAGATTGATTTATCTGTTTTTATGAATTCCCCTACTTCGTATGGATTTTTTGGTTCACCCATAGTTTTATCTGTCCAATATTGCGTTGTTGTAATTATCGCATCACTCCCCTTAGCGACGTTGGTATTATACAAATTATTATTTTGTAATCCTAACACTGCGATTTGGTTCCTGATTTGAATTATTTCGGCCGCCGTCGGGTCACTTTTTTTAAGTAATTCATTCCCAGAGGCATTTATATCTATAGACCCTACGGAAGAATATTGTGTTAAGAATACTCCGATATTTTTATCGTTGACTGGATCATAGTTGGGTATACCAGGTTTAATTATACACGCACCACCCTCCCATTTACAAGCGCCTGCCCCCGAACCGGTGTCAGGGTATTTAATTTCTTCTGCGGCAGGTGTACAAGATAGTTCATTGGTCCTAGTATGACAACACGGATCTGGATTACACTTCAGCGTTAATTTATCATATATTTTGAAACTAAAAAATGAGAATAAAGAATCTTCCCTTAATAATTCATCGGGTGTCATATTGGACATATTGTTCCATGCTTTCCAATACAAACCATATAGTATTAATATTACAAGTAAGAATACAAATTTAACGACTTTCCCCATCACTTTCAAGGTCATCCAAAGGCCTCCAAGACTCACAATACCACGGGCCAATATCAAAAGTGCTATTTCCCATAACTCTATACCCGTTGTGGTGGCGCTGGCGGTTTGTGATACTGTTTGAGATAATTTTTGACTGGCTGCCTGGGCACTAGACGCCTCAGTGCCACAGTTTTGGGTTGCCGATGCCATATTTGATAGGTCAATATCTGTAACTTCTATCTCTTGTACTGAACCTTCACCTGCGGTTTGTGAATTAAAAATAGAATTAAAACCGAGGGCATTAATACTACAATTCTGTGAAACAGAATTTATATTATTAATTGAAGCCTTCATATGGGCTTTCACTGTATTATTCGCCGAGGGTGAACTTAATAAATTAATACCTTTTACAGCGGCTGTAGCTGATTGTGTTAATTTCTGTTTAAGATCTTGTGAGGCTGTTTGTGAACTTACTGACACCAACTTTGCAACATTGTTACAGGCTGTCTCATTATGCATAGTTACACCATCGACGTGGATGCTCTGATGAGCGCCCGCCTCACCTCGTTGTATATTTGTTATAGCATTAACACCCGTACAAGAAACCCTTGCTGTGTTAGACACAGTATTTGATTGGGTCACGGATGCTTCTACAGTTGAGTCCTGTATATTGTTTGAAGAAGGTGAATTACCCATATATATATATATATATTACATATTATTTTTATTAAAAATAATATTATATAATATATTACTAATGCCAACAACAACAATAAGGGGATTAGGGAAATTAACTGATTTGACTGGAGATATTGACCAGAGGGTGTACGCGGTCACAGACGTGACCCTCTCTGGCGGTGGCAGAAAAAGCGCCGCAACCTTAAGCGCCTACAACCAAACTTATGCGCAAGCCATTGCTAAACCACTGCAGACCGACCAGAGACTTGTCTTTGATACTGGCACTCAAGGGACAACTTATAATGCTTGTGCTGGACCGAAAGATGGTACTAACACCGATATTGTATCAGAATGCACGTTGACAGAATCTAGTTGCGCGGCCGGAGATGCACGCATCTCGTCGACCTGGGACTACACCTCTTGTTTAGGCAACAACAAGGGGTGTAATGATTTTTGGGAGGCCGGGTGTAACCATGGCTTGTGCAATTATGACGAAGGTTATTGGTGCGTTGCCGCTGATTCAAATAATATGCGGAATCGATGTGGTGGACACCTGGCCGATATGCCCAGTATCTCTGAAGTTAAGTTTACGGACGGAGACACTTGTGCTGCTGGTGGGATTCAAAATGACACCTCCGCGAACGGTGCGGCATACACCAAGGGTGTTTATGAATCCACAGCAGAGGACCATCGGGACCACCCGCTAACCGAAATATCTTTAGGACCTGGATGTAATATTTCGTGTGAATATGATATAGATGAAATGATACCAGACTTGGACAGCGTAGTCAATCCAAACAACGCTGGACGACGCTGCATACCCCGACGAGATGAGACCACCCCCGGTCAGTGTCCTGACCCTACTCTAGATGAAATGTCAGGTGATATCCAACATAACCCACAAGGACTCAATCATTTATGCGGAACGGATTGCACATATAACCCCAAGTTTAAGATCGCCGACCACTCATCTGAATTGGACCCATCTGAATTAACGTTGGAAAGAAAGGTTGCCAAAATTAAAGCGTGGAGAAATTATTTTTTTGATTCTAACTGGGAAAATAGTTGTAATTATTCACTTATTATGGAAGAATTATGTGGAAATATAGAATACGACCCGACTCATTGCCCAGCTGGTAAACAATATTGTTCTTACTTCGAAAGTACAAATCCCGCGTTAAGTGATGATGGGAACAGGAGTATATGCGCTAATTGGGCATTTAAGGTATCTCAGACATTGATCTCCACTGACCACGTGCCAGTTTTCAAAAACGCGTCGTGGTTCACGAAACCAATGTCCGCAAGTTTCGCCAGGTGGTTCCACGAAACTAATCATGGTCTAATGAATGGACATCAATTTGAGAAACACACCAGCAGCGACGGAAATGACTGCGAATCACGTATAGGCGAAAGGGTGGAGAGTGCTATCCATCACTATTGTGACAATTTATACGTGGAATTTCCGGCTCCCGAAGAAGGGATTCATATACCCAGAGATCCCATCTGTGCGTGTGATCAATTTAGTCACGATCACTTATATAAAACAATAATGAGTTCGGTGGGTAGCGCCTCCCCCGTGACCGGATATCCAAAAACTTGTTGGTTTCACAAGTGTCCAGATTCTAGTCTTTATGATGGTCGACCGGGCACTGTATTTGTCCCTATGCGCGAAAGACACCGCGACCCCTCCGCAGGCGCGCAGACGCTGCTCACGGACGGCATCAACATTAATCCATGTCCGGCGGAGATCTGCACCAACGCCCTCACAAATATTCAGCAGGGTTGTAGTGGAGAAGACGCGTGTACTATCAGCACTGAGAATATTAATATGGTGAATAATTGTGAATCAACGACGACTATAAATACAGACACTACAGTAATCATCGGCGACCTCGCCGCCCTCACCACATGTAACGCTAATATCCTGTGTACGGCACCAGGAGAAGCGTGTTGGGATACAAGCAATTGGGGAGCTAGTTCACCACCTCTCGCAAATGAGTTAATCGCTTGCTCTGGTACAGTTACGCCTGACCAAACTTGTAAATGTTATGATTCGACTTCTCAAACTACAACTACAACTACAACTACTTTACCTACAATGCCTACTTCACCTACTTCACCTACTTCACCTACTTCACCTACTTCACCTACGGTTACCGAAGGTGACTGCGCCACACCATGTCCTGATGCCACAAATGATTGTAAGATCGCAGGTATCTGCGAACTGGGCGCGTGTTCCGATGAGACGGATAAAACAAGCGGTGAATCTTGTACGATGCTAGATGGTACAGGGGGGTCTTGTGTTTCTGGCGTGTGTGAAGAGTCAGGGCATTCTAAATTATTGATGTATTTATTGGCAGGTTTAGGTATATTGGTTGGAATGGGAATTCTATTTTTAATTTATTCAGAAATGACTAACTCGGGTGGGGGCGACTAACTCGGGTGGGGGCGACTAACTCGGGTGGGGCGACTAACTCGGGTGGGTTAACTAACTCGGGGTTAACTCATTGGGATTAACTCATTGGGATTAACTCATTGGATTAAAGTTTAATCTGTATTTTTATTTTTGACCGTATATTATATCAATATGGGTCAGACACCAAGTAAAGACCAACAGTTTTCTGAAGTATATTCTTCCTATATCCAACAGCAACAGAACTTAATCCAGCAACAGCAACAACAGATAAATGACTTGTTTACGAATAATTTAAATCAACAGCAGCAGATGCCTGCCTCGGTGTTCTTCCAATCAGATACGAGACAGCAACAGTATCAACCTGATCATTACCAGCAGCCGGTTGTGCCTGAGCAACCGGCGCAGCAACGCCTTCCTTCAGGTCGTCGTAAAGTCGATCCCTATAAAATACTTAATTTATCTAAGAATTTCGATGAAAAATCACTGAAGAAGGCTTATCTCAAGGCGGCAATGAAAGCACATCCTGACAGAGGAGGGTCACCGCAAGCGTTTCAGCAGGTATCTATCGCTTACACGCTCTTAACTAATAAATTAAAGGAACAAAACAATAATCACGATCATCACGACTTAAGAGACGGTTCAAATCAATATGTGAATAATCAGTCGAGGACGACTAAAGTTAATGTAAATATGACGGAAAATTTCGATGCTGATGTATTTAATCAGATATACGAAGATAATAAGATTGCCGAAGTTTATGACGAAGGTTACGGTTCATGGATGGATTCTAATCCAGCGATAGAGAGCGAGCAAGGGAAAATGTTTCAGAATGGATTTAATAAAGATATGTTTAATTCCACATTTGATAACTGGAAAAAAGAACAAACACGACAAACTCCTCAAAATCAATTAACCCTGCGTGAACCCGAGGTAAGGATATCATCATCAAATCAAGATTCATTAATGACGCTGGGTCAAGGCAAGATTACTAATTTTGGCGGACAGACCAGTAATCTATCTTACACTGATTATAAACATGCGTTTACGGACGGGTCTACACTGATAGACGTGACCGCAGTTGATTTATCCGGTCGGTCAAATTCAATAGGAGGTATTAAGTCACAGCGATCGAATATTTCATATACATTATCGGACCAAGAACAACAACGAGTTGCTCATCAGCAGGCCTTAGAAAGAGAACAAGAAAATAAAAGATTGGAGCGCCTAAGTGTTTACGATAGGAAGCAATCTGAATCATATGAAAAGATACATGCTATGCTTCTTCGATAATCTTATATATCGGCTTCGTCTCTTGCTCCGCCGTCTAACATACCGCGGGCCGCGATAAAGTCCCTCTGATTCTTGGTTGTACATAGACATCCGGTGCTAGTTGAGAAGGTTGATGGACAGCATAAGGGACTAGTTACATTGTTCGCCCACATAAACATCTTTTCGTCGGAACCGTCCACTCCATCGACGGGTGGTCCGGTTAATGCTGACTGGTCGGATAATTTCATTTTGATGGGACCCTGACTAGATAGATAAGTATATAATCCATCATTGGGTACTAATGCGGATTCGTCGGGAGATTTCATCCAATATTCTCCATTACCGGTTTTCAAACATATGCCATCATATGGACCCATATTTAAAAGCTTGGCCTTATCCTGAGGGGCAGGCGAAGAACCACCGCCACTGACGTTATTATTCCCGACAATAGAATCACCATCATCACCCTTTTCATCTACAAATCCACCATCGGGTGAACCATCTTCGAGACCTTCAATATTCATGCATAAAAATAAGAATGTCGCTCCCCCACATAACATTTTATGTGTTTTATCTTTAAGAACATACATAATTAAATATATAGCGCATCCAGAAACAATTATATTCCGAGTAGAAAACATTTATAGATATACTATAGAAAATTATATTGATGAAACCGTTTAATTAAAACCGGAATATTATCCCACCAGGGAATATTATCACACCAGGGGAATGTATTTGTTTTTTTATCCCCTTTTGCGTCTTTTAATAGTCATTATTATAAATAATAATATAAAATGATACTTTATTTTATAATCGTAACAGTAGTTTTCATTGTCTATTCAGAGTATTCGGTTGGTCAGATTTTATTAAGACCTGACTCGTGTGGTAAAATATCTATGAATATAGGGTCAATGTTTCACTTTATGATGAATCCTTTTTATAAAACTCATCTATGGTCTATACAAACATTAGATATCAATTATGCTTTTGTTATGATTAATTCATTAATTTTATATATTATAATTTATAAAAATGAGTGGTATATGGAGTACATTAACAGGTGGTGTCAAAGATAAGTTGTCGGGTGCGAAGGATAAGGTACAGGGGACGGTACAGAAAACGATGAACGGGATTAATGACAGGATGTTAAATCAGGTGGCCGTAAAAACATCCCGACTTGTAATTCAGGACATAATTATAGCTCTTCAGAAGGCGCAAGCTCAGCAAGTTCAGCAAGCTCAGATAGTTCCTCAGATAGTTCCTCAGCAAGCTCAGATAGTTCCTCAGCAAGCTCAGATAGTTCCCCAGCAAGTTCAGCAAGTTCCCCAGCAAGGCGGTGGTAAAAAAAGAAGGAAGACCAATCGTAAATCAAATCACAAGAAACGGAAGTCTAAAGTTAAGTCTAAAGTTAGATCTAAACGGAAGTCTAAACGGAAGTCTAAAGTTAGGTCTAAAGTTAGGTCTAAACCGAAGTATAAATCTAAGTTTAAATCGAAGGTGAATAGGAGAAAATAACAGGTTCACTAAGGGTGAGGGTGAGGGTGTGGTGAGGGTGAGGGTGAGGGTGAGGGTGAGGGTGAGGGTGAGGGTGAAAACAAAACGACCTTCTCAAAGTTATATAAGAAGTTGTGCTAATACTCCCCTCTCAATACTTTATTTAATGTAGAGCTTGATATCTGGATATAATGTTGGAGTTCGAGTGTCTTGAGTAGGTTACTCTTTTTCATTTTTTTATCATTTATATCCTCTTTATATCCAAGAATTATTTGTAAATCTTTTTTATTAAATTTCTTTTTAGAATTTATATGGTCATTTTTAATATCGATATATTCATAATTTAATTTGACACCGTCATTGGTCTGTTGGTAACCATAAATCCTAAGGTTTTCATTATGAACCTTATGATGACACGGTTCACACAAGGGTACTAAATTATGAGAAATATTCTTATGATGGAAATCGATGATACCATTATTGTCGGCTACATTTTGCTCTTTGATATGATGAGTGTGTTCTGATTTTGCTTGGCATACCTGACATAAATCCATCAATATATCTGAATTATAATTGGAAATCTTATCATTCACCAAAGTATCTGATATACCCGTGATTTCCATTTGTATTTTACGAGCCAAGGAAATAAACTCTGTTCCTAGGTCCATAGCCTTACATACCTCTAAGCCATAGATTGCTGGGCCCGAACCTTCTTCTAACTTGCGTTTGTAAATGAGTAATTCGTTTTCAGAATCATATTCAATTTTCAGATGATATATTTTGAGAGATTGAATATCCCTGATCAACTGAATATCCATGAGTTGATGTAAATGTGATGTGAAAATAAACGAACATTTTAAATCGCTGAGTGTCTTTAGGCCTGCTGATACGATTGATAGTGCGCTTGTTGTTTCTGTCCCTGAGCATAATTCGTCTCCAAGGACCAATGATTTATTATCGGCTCTCCTGAGAATACCTCTTAATTCGCTAAGTTCTACAGCAAAAGAAGATTGTCGTTTGAATATATTATCATTATTTAGAATTCTTGTAAATATTTGAGTATATGGTGAATACTTTAATTGAGAACAAGGGACATAAAATCCAGCCTGAGCCATTATCAAGGTCAGACCTATACTTTTCATGAGAGTAGATTTACCGCATGCGTTTGTTCCAAATAATAAGATACCATCTTCGGAAAGATGAACATCATTCGGTACATATTCTATTTCGGTCTGGATACGTTCGACAATTGGGTGTCGAATATCTTTCGCTATCATCTCACTTTTATCTGAAATAATTATTTCAGGTTTCGAATATACATTATCTACCGAAACCTTAGCCAAGCAAGTATTCAGGTCGATGAAACCGATGATGTGAACTATCTCTTCGAATAATTTAATATTATGCATATCCTTTATCTTATCCAAATAGAGACTCTTATTCATGTTCTGTATTTTCAACTGATCGGAAGAGAGAGAATTAGATAGATTATTTAGATAATCAAACTCGACGTGTATTGTTGCTCCTCTTTTCACGAACTTAACCGTTTCGAGATCAAGATTCATATCACCAATTTGAATCGTTTTCTGGTTCAGATTGAGGATGGATTTCTTAAATGTTTTCGATCTCGTTTCCGTAACATAGAGATAGAAACCATATTTCTCATTATGATCCTTTTTAATAGAACCTGATTTCTTGTGGTCGATATATTTTCCTAATTTAGAACAGATAAGATCAATTGTATTTTTATGATGTGTTATTTTGTCTTGTAATTGGTCTAGTTCAGGGTAAATCTCTCTCTTAAATACAGATGTAATCATGTTTGTTAAAGAATATTTTTCCAATTCATTTAATTCAAATATATTTTCGTATTTATTCATATGAGAAATCAAATCACATAGAAAATCTTTATTTTCACTGAATAGTGATGGTAACGATTCATTAAGTATTTCGATATTTTTTTTTAGATATAGATAAGATGTATGTAACGAATAAAATTCGTATGGAGTCAACAGTGATAGTCCCATCTTTCGCTGTAATTTTTCCACATCTAATATTTTTTTCAGATTTGGTTTCATTTTATCGTATAAAGCGTTCTCCTGAAACATTTCGATAGTATCGTATCTTTGCTTTAGGATCACACAATCCAAAATTGGATATAATAACCTGCTTTTACATAATCTTCTTCCTATTGCTGTTGAGCATTTATTAAGAATAGATAAGAGTGAATTATATTTTTCAGATTCGTGTTCTTTATTTGGAATCAGATATAGCTGATAAATACAATTATGACTCAAAACTAAATTTCTTTCTGAACCCTTGATAACCGGTTTAGGTAAACTGATAAGGTTTTCTAATTTATGCTCATGAATAAATTGTATCATATAGATATAAGATAATGTTGTTTCAATACAATCCAATCCCAAGTATTCTGCTGAACCAAGGAAACCCGGATTAAATATCTTCTTTAAGAACTCATTTTGGAATGATGGTTTCTTAAATTGGATATCTGTGTATAGTTGAAGGTGAAGAGTTATTTCATTAATAACAAACATATTACATATATCTTCCTTTGTTAACTGAATATCATCATCGATATGAAAAATTGTTTCTTGGGCCGAATAATAATGAATTAATCTGAATAATTCATCTTTCCATAGATTCTCATCACTCAAAGAAGACTGAATCTTATGAGTAGTATTCTGTCCAGTCGCAACATCTATTGCCGAAAGACCAACAACATATATTTTCTTAGAGTATTGTTGTGGATAGACATTAATGTATACAGATACCAGATAGTTTGTATCTGAATTATTATAATTATCAATAACTGTTCCCGGACTAATAATATCAGTGATTGCTCTTTCAGGATTTGGAGGTTCTGTAATTTGATTCACTATGACAATCGTATAGTTATGGTTCAGTAAAATTTTCTGAAATTTAGGTAAGGCAAAGGTATTCCAACCTGCCATCAAGAAATTTTCACAACTTATCTCCTGAATACTTTTATTTCTCCTAGCGACCTGTATACCCAAAATATCGGCTATCTTATAGATATCGGCGCCTATGGATAATGATTCATTAATGACCGAATATATTTCATAAAA
>Ga0307488_10001403_pt1 | contig 20069 bp, 19 predicted proteins | sample SB02metaG_FD_202248 | JGI IMG/M metagenome (GOLD analysis project Ga0307488, IMG submission 202248) | Sea-ice brine microbial communities from Beaufort Sea near Barrow, Alaska, United States - SB 0.2 | ecosystem: Environmental > Aquatic > Marine > Coastal | place: USA: Alaska | collected... | reverse complement strand
GAGCATTCTCAATAGATAATTTCAATTTTCTCTTAGCAGAAGAAACATCCGTATGTCCATCTTCATTTAAACCCTGTTCACCATACCCCACTACTTGTTCATCAACATCAACCTTTTCCCACTGTTCTTTAAAGAGTCTTACATTGTGTAAATCTTTAATTCTGTTTTTTTCTTGTTCGTCTAACTTAAGTCTATTATTCATAGTATATTATTTTATTATAAATATAAGGAACTATCGATATCTTTTTATGTGTCAATAGGTCCTCTCTCAGGCCACTTTTGTATAGGGTGTAATAGTTCGTCCACCACCTTCTAATTGTCCTCTAAATCCAACCCAGACCCATACCCGGACGAAGTCCGGTTTCCGTTTTGGCCGGGATTCAGCTGCTCAATTAGGTGTGGAGACCCATTTAACATGTTACCTTCGTTAGATTCAATCTCCTGGTCCTCCTGAATGTAATTATATTTATTACCTTCCCATTCCCAATGGTCGTAGTAGTTGTCTTCATCATATATTACTTCAGTCTCTACATCCTGAGAGTCGTAAGCAGTAACCTCCGGTTCCCAAGAAGTTTGCCGATAGACAGTCTCGTATACTTCCATAGGGACACTATAATTATTTAAAGGTCGTAAGTATAGGTCAGAATACTTCTCGACGGTACCATTATTAAAACCATTAAGATTATCTAGACCAGCCCAAAATAGTTTATCCATCATTAAATCGTCACTCCCCTTGATACCCAGTACCTTAACTACCTTAGCAATCAAATCTCTCCTTTCGTAGAGAGGGTCACTAGTGTGGTTATCTATATCCCAGAAAGGTTCGGGTATTTCTGCAAGGAGTAACTTAACAGCAATAAAGAATAATTCACTTGGGGTGTCCTGACCATATACACCAGTTCCAGACTCTAGTGCTTCGTCTAACTTCTGAGAGTCCGGTTTACAAATCTTATCATCACTACAGTAATACATTCCCTTGGGACAATCTCTAGTGTCTTCCTCATAGAAGTCAAACCTATATTCATCCAAATCCTCCTCTTCGTTAGATTCCTCTAAATCTTGTCCTAGATTGTTTTTCTTAATATCATAAGACCAATACTTTAAATCTTCATCCAACTCCTCGTCTTCATTAAACTCACCACCCTTATTCAACTCTAAACTCTTATATAGGTTTTTATCTACTAACTCATTGATAGTGTCCGGTAAGTTATTAAAGTCGACTTCAACTCCCTCACTCCTAGTAGCAAATCTCCAAGAATTGTTCTTATCTATCCAACGTTTAGCTTCAGACGACATATTCTCTCTACTAGTGGTTGATGGTCCACGGGTAACATGTCCCTGTTCCACATACTCGTCTAGTTCCATCTCTATATCCTCCATACTAAACAAATCTTTTTTTAACTCAGGATGGAAAGCTTCCAGGTCCTGCATTGCTTCCGGTGACCAATTAGCTCTTTCCTTTCTACTAGTTGTAGAAATGGTAGATTCCTTTAGGATACTCTCTATAGTCTTTAATAATTTCATTAGTTATAGTTTTGACCCTAGTAAACCGTTCATTTTAGTTACAAATGTCTTAGAAGTGTTTTTAACATTACTACTTGGTTGTAGTTCCACAGGTTCCATAGGTGGATGTAGTTCCGAATGTCCCTTATCTAAAAGTTCGTTGGCTCTCTTTATATTCTCTAATTTAAGTTTCTCTCTTTTAGTCATACTCATAAATATCCTACTATCCCTTAAATTTTTTCTAGAAAATTTTTTTAGTTATTACTGTAGTGTCTAACCAAGGGTCTCTTATAGGTGAACCGATTAACAATCCTAATCGGGTCATAGTAGGTTAAGCTGTCTCACAGGTATAGCTAGATTCAATCCATCCATTCCAACCCTCACTACCATACTTTTCGGTCATATCAAATTCCTTCCACATTAGATAACCAAATAGGGGTTCATTAACGATAATAACAAAATAATCAATCCCGTCAACATTGTTCTCATCCACACCAACGATAACCTTAGATGTAGGAATACCTTGCCATTCACACCAATCTGTAAGGTCACCTTCTAAATCCCCGTAGTAGTCCTCATCGTCAAATATTATATCCATTGTTTTCACAGTAATAAATATAGTAAAAAAAAACCTTAAAAAAATATAAAAAAATATTTTCAAACTATAAATACTTCATAGAGAGCACCGTCCCCCCTTATTACCCCCCTAAAAGCCGCTGATAAGAGGGGATACGGCGAGCAGGGGGCAGGGGGGCAGCCCCACGTATACAGTAGGGGGCCCGTCTATACTATCTAGTTGTCCCTGCCGCTCCCCCTTCTATAGAAATAGTTATACCCCCCAGGGGGTTAAGGTTAGTCCACTTAGCCTGGGTCCTATTTAGAATTAGACTAGGTAAGCGTGTACCCATCAGGGCATACCATCCCTCCCACCCTGCAAAGGTACAACTATTTTCTGACATGGCCTAACAATTCACCTGACAATTTGTCCACTACATTTAGTTATGAAAAGTTATTAACATCCCATTGTTAGTAACCTTAGAAAGTTATTAACAATGACAATGTGTCACCCTTAAAATTTGTGTATGTCAATTATTATTCGTACCTTTAGGGTGGATGGGTGGGAGTAGCATCCCTACCCCAGTAGAGGTACATATAAATTGTCCCCTAAAGTCCCCATTAAAATGGTCCTGACAGTGTGTCATGTGGATAACTTGTTAGTAACTATCTGAAATTGTTAATAACTTAGGTCACGGGGCGGGAGCGGGACAATCCCTTCAGCGGCCAGTGACATAATGTCATAGTGATATTAGTTGTGTATTATATAGAGGGAATTGTGGGTAGTAATGTCCTATAGAGGATTACACCCGTGGTAGGTTGTGGTAAAGAGTGGTAATATGTGGGAAATACTATACGATAAATAGAGTATATAATGGTACGTGTATATATAAGTATACAGTACGGAGTAAATGTATAGTATAAGGTATCTAAGAGTCCCTTAAATCGACTATCTTTACCTATCTAAATAAGGGCGTGTGGGAGACTAGTATAACGTTTAAAACGTTTTAATATAAGTCCATTAAAATGGTCTATAAATAACCCCAACCGTTAGAGTTTGTTAGGGTTCTTACCTAGTGTGTTAAGTAATTCATCATGGTGTTCATGACATAGAATTTGTATACCACTATTACCCTTACTATACTTAGGGTTCTTCTTAGTGGTCAATGGTTTACCCATATAACCTAAGTCGTATACTGTCATTTCTTTATTACATACATCACAGTGATGTAATATAATTTCATTAGTCATATTGTTTTCTTTGTATTCGTACCATGATGGGTTTGGTAGTTCTGAGTAGTGGTCCCATAATTCTCTTTCTACTATCTCTGGTACGTTAGTGTTTTCCTTATAGGGACAATTAACACAATTATTGTTACAACAGTATCCTCTACTTAATAAGGTTTCTTTACTGAGTGGTTGATAACCCATTATTTATCTAACCACTTCTTGGCTAGTTTACTCCATATAACTAACCCTATGATTAAACATATTATCTTTATAAAGGATGACCATATATTATAGTCTGGTTCTATTTCGAACATCTATTGTTATTGTGTTTTATATAGGAAGATATTAAAGATATACACTTGGAGTTATATTGTTAAGTGTATTTGTATTCTTTATACCGTCCTTTTTGAATTAATCGTTATCTTCGTTAGTAACACCATTACTGGTTTATAGTTTATCTAGTTTATCATTACTACCGTCCCTTCCTGATTTCTTAATCAGTATGTCCATCTTCTGTTGTAGTTGTTGTATAATATCTTTAGGAGCATCATGAAACTTTGCCTCCTGTAGTTCTACCATACATTCATTTATTTCCTTCAGTCCTTGTTCTATTTCTTTATCCGTCATTTTCTTGTTCTTGTTAGTGTATCCATTATGTATGCTGGTAATATTAGGAATACTAATATTGGCATTAATACTATTATTACTACCGTCACGTTTATTAAGAACCCTAGTATTTCTATGGTTCCGTTAAAGAGTCTCTTTAGTTCCTTCATTCTCTTCCTCTAGTCTTTTTAGTTCATCCTTTGCACCTTGTAGAGACCATCCATCTAATCTTCCCCCTGCGGCAATCTGTTGTTGTAGGAAAAACATTCTCTTCTCCCTCTCTTTTTCTTTATACTCTTTTCTATTGTAAGCAATAATCTCCTCCTGTGTTGGGTAATTACTCTCTAGTCCTTCGTCCATAATTAAGTCTTGTTTTTCTAAACATAGTTTATCTATATTGGGATAACCTAGTGATACTTGTAGTTCTACCCATTTCTTCCAGTTTTCTCTCATATTGAGACGTTCTATAATAGTGGATTTTTTCTCCCATTTCTTATGTTCTTTATCCCATTCAGGGTCACTATCGTGTTTGTTTCTTAGTTTCATAGTTCTTTGTTTTAAATCTTGAACCTCTTATAAGTTTAGTTATGTTCCCCCTACAATCATTATACAAAATATGCCGGTTAAACTGAACACTATATGGATAAATACTTCTATTATCTTCTTTTATTTCTATCCTTTAGGTGTTTTTTATATGCTTTATTATAACTATTCTCTATGTACATCCAGACTAAGGTTGTTCCTACCATAATCACCACACTAATTATCTCTATTCCGTAGTTATTAATCATCATCCTCGTCTACCCATTCATCTTGTGATATAAAGTATTTGCTCCCATTATTCATAGGTTCATACTTCTTTAGGGGTTTTTCTTTTTCGAAGTCTTCCATATCCTTTATAAATTTCTTGTGATTTCTAATCTTTTCAGTGTCCATTACAACATATCTAGTTAACAACACTGTTACTATCACACATATTACTAATACCATTAAATTAATCATATCTTTATTTTTTTATGTTTGTTCCACACATTAACTGGGTCATTCTTTGACCGTCCACTATCATAATCATTTACGTTCTTCCTGAATCTCTTTTGTGATTCTATTCTACGTCCTTCTGCTAAGGCGTATCTACCTAGAAGTATTGTTACTCCTATAACTACTATTAATATTAGTGTACCCATTATTTATTTATTTTTATGCCTATTCTTTCTACTCTGTTTCTTTCTCTTGTGTGTAGATATCTTACTAGCTTTCTTTTTCTTTGCTCCCATTATTTCTTTTTTATTACTTTACAGGGTTCTCCCCTTACTTCATATTTGTGTCCACTATCTGAGTTTTCTTCCATCATTTCCGTAATCCTAACTACTTCTGATAATTTTGAGATTGACCAGATTTGTGATAAACCATCTGTTAACAGTACGTTTACCTTTTTACCCGTTTTAGGGTTAGTCATTATTTTCATAATATTGTAAGTCATTTCTTTATTTTTTCTACTTGGTTTAATATAAGTACTATTACTAATATAGGGATGAGTAGTATGAATGAGAGTACCGTACTGAATAATGTAATAACTAGTAGAGTAAGAAGTATCACGATTACCAGAATCGTGGTACAAACTTCTGTTATAATATATGGGACTTTCTTCATATTATTCATCTTGTACAAATATACAAATTATTTCCTATTAAAGGTAATCTTTATAGGTTTTATTTACCCTGGTAAACTCACCTATTTTACTTTCATGATGACTTATATTTGGTCCTTCTATCTTAAACCTATTTTCGTGGATTGTAACCATTTTTTTCCGTATCTCTTCGTCCATATTGTTCTTCATTTGGGTTTGAGTGTCGTGTGTCGACTCTTTATGGACATTAATAATGTTTTTAACTTTAATTTGGTGTTTATTAAGGTGGGGGATTTCTGCTGTGAATGTACGTCTTTCCTGTACATATGCACTTACTTTGTAGTCCTCACCATAAAGGTTAAGTAGGGTACATGCCCTATGGTGTCCTCCCATAATACCATAAGACATCTGACCTTTTTTGATTGCCTCATAAACTGTTATGGGTTCCTTTAGACCATTTTTTAATATAGATGACTTTAATTTTTTCCATACACTAGTAGGGTAATCTTGTGAGTGTTCTTCTTGTAGAGTTTTTTCACTTGGTATTATGTTAATCTGTTTTAATTGTATTTTTACTAATGGATAGGTTTGCTTATGAGTAATAAAGTACTTGTTTATCCATTTATCGTCAGAATTAAAATCCTTAATAAATAATGTTGCAATTGAAGAATTTAAACCTAAATCATTATTCTCTGACATTCGGCCTCTATCTTTTGTAATCTTTCTTTTAAATTATTTACCAGTTCTAAGTTTTCTTGAGAATACGGTTCTGAAACTGTGGCACTTTTACTTTGTTCTTCTATAGACAACTTAGGAATTCTACTTATTTGATTTTCATTAACCTGGTATTGTTTCATTAACCAGTCATAGTACTCTGCTTTTTTTTCTCTACTCATGTTATTATTCATAATTTTTATTTTAATTATACTAACTTATTTTAATTTGTCTATAGAACTCCGTGGATTCATGTCTTTCGCACCGTGGGTGTAACGTAGTGAAACCCCGTAACGAAGTGGAGAGGGAGAAAACATGATTACATGGTGTTATTGACATTTAAATATCATATACAACTGACCGTCCGGCATCGTCCGACACTCCTCTTTTTAACCTGACTTTCTGTATTGGTATTCTTTTTCCTTCTCTTAATGGTTTGGGTGGAAGTATTACCCATTTATCTTTATAATAATTTTCTGCTTCGTCTCTCCCATATAAACCGAAATGTTCTCCGCTAATCTCGTCTTCTACTTCGTAAGTAATGTCTTGTCCTTCGAATGGTCCATCTACTACTACAGCAACGGCATTAGATGGTAATGTGGTATACATATCGTCAATCTCTACGTCCCATACGTATATCCTATCACCTATTTTTAAATCTGGACTTATATTCTCTTTAGTTGTATCCACTAATGATTCGTATAACTCGGGTTTAACAAACATTCTACTATTAACCCATTCTGTTACTATCTCTATAACGATTTGTACGTCATCTTTGTGCAAACCGGCTTCGTTCATTCCGTCTATGGCGTCGTATAGTTCGGCAATTGGTACGAATTTATTCTCTATGTGTGAATATAGTGCCATTTGTTGACCGTCGTACGTTATCTCTCCTTTTGGGTGTGGTTCTATGGCGAAATTATCGTCTAGTATTTTAAATAACTGACCTGTCGTGTCTAATTTTTTATACTCTAAGGGTGTCATCCTATCGTATTGTTCTTGTAGTTCTGGTTCAGTTTCTTTATTATACACATAGTCGTACATGTCATCAGCTAATAATTTACCAAATCCTGAATCACTAGGGTAGTGTACTTTTGCCATATTTCTACTAAAAGCAATATCGTCACCAATCTGAGTAAGTTGTTGTGCGTACTCTGGGTAAAGTTCTGATAAGTATCTACCGATAAATCTACCTTGTGTAGCATGTCCAGAAGGGTAGGAAGGTGAAGAACTGGACTTTAAAGTTTCTGAATTTAATTTTAAACCTTTTGCTTGAGCAATTTGCCAAGGTCTAGGTCTATTATAATGGTACTTTAACTTTAATATAATGGCTTTTACACCTACCATCACCTCTTTTAACTCTTCTTTAGGGTATTCTAAACCTTTAGGTGTTAAGAAACCATTAAAGTGTTTACGTATTTCATCTGCACTATCCACTAAGTTCTTATCGACCGGAATCTCTTCGAGATATCCTATTTCCTCTTCGGTCTTGTCGGATTCGTTTTCTGGTGGTGGCATGTTCATATATCTTTCTAGTGGAAAACCTTTTAAGTCTCCCAAATCTCTATTCATTCTTCTAGTGTGTTTATCTCTTGGTTCGTCCCTATAAACCATATCATCAATATAACCATCATCTTCATGTAATTGTCCAACTTTTTCGTCCTCACCTTTAGGTAGTTTTAACCATTTATCTCTAGTGCCTTTCTGGTACATATTACGTATGGGGTATATACTTCCACCTAACCATTCACCTCCATATAAACCAACAATCTCATCTGCATTGTCTATTTTAACCATATACTTCATACCATTTTCTTTAGCTTGGTCATATTCTAGTACTTCCACTACTGTGGCTATAAAAGTACTTGGTATTCCTTCTTCATAAAAGTCCTCTCCGGATATAGACTGCATTCCTGATATGTCCCAAGCCATTATTCTATCACCTACTTCTAAGTCTTGGGACTGTTGGTGTATTTGTTCTGTAATTACCTCCACATTACCAGATTTAACATATTCCTCAAATTCTCCTGGTCCACTAACTTCCATATACTCTAATACCATATCTACCGGTAAGTCCTTAAATAAAACCTCCTCCATATCTAACCTAATGTCATCTTCAACCTTTTCTACGGTGTCTTCATAAAAATTATAACCCTTATTACCAAATCGTGCTGATTCTTCATTAATTTCCCATAATGCCATTTCCGTAATTCCTTCTTCTGTACTAAATGGTATTATGGTGTCACCATTTACCATAATTTCTACGACACAATCATACCCTTCATAAGGATACATTGTAGTTACAATGTATTCGTAATCCCAACTGTCGTGTAGTCCCTCTAATCTTTCTAGTATAATATTATTTAATTCTTCATCACCATAATACTGTTGTAGGTTATCCCAAACTACTCGGAAGTCTCCCTCGTCGTGTGTATCAAAACCAAGTAACTTCATAGTATTTTTTTCCATTGTTGGTCCAAATTTACTCCAATAGTTGAACAGTATGTCAGAGTGTTCTTGTCTTGTAAATATCTTATCAAATTCGCCACTTTCATATTTTATATCTTCTTTAACTATCGATTGATGAATGTATTGATTTATCTCTTTGATATGATAATCCACATCATCCTCACTATTAATATAGAATCTGGGGTTTATCTCTTTGACCACACCATCTATCCATAGACTGTAACTGTAAGGAAAAGGTTTTTCTAACCAAGTTTTTTTATGTTTGTCATCATATTCTTCACCGTTATGTTCTAGGGCAAACCCTAACTTAACTATGTCTTTGTCTAAGTTTTCTAGATTATCATTAAATTCATCATGACACTCACCACAATATTCTTCTGCCATCCAATCAGTATTATCTGGATTTTCATTTTCTGGGTCATTTTCCCACCCACCATAACAGTTATACACTATACAATCTAGTACAGGTCTTAAGTCTTTTATTAATTTTTCTCTATGGGTTGTATCTAAATATTTATATAGTGTTTCTGGTGAGACAGTTAACTTAGTATCGTTATGTGTCTCTTTAGAAAATGGTTTAACTTCTCCTGGATTATCCCATTCATACATAACCTCTTGTTCTTTTAATGTTTTGGGGGTTGTCTCCTCCCCATCCACCACATCATAAATGTGACCTAGTCTTCCTTCATCTATACCATACAATTTAAAATATTTTGCCATTATGTACCCATTAATTGAGTGGTTATAATCACCCAATAAATCATATATTTCACTAATAGTTCCTCCATCATAAGGAAGAACATCCAAACCTGGTTCCAAACCCATAAAGACTAAATCATATTTAATCACTGTTGGTTCCTTACCGGGTTCTACATAATCATCATCATAAGTACTAAGAAAGCCAGGTCTTAAACCTTGGAACGCATAAGGTCTAATAACAGTAAATGTTATCTCAGTCGGGATTTTTATAGTTGGAAATAAATTAACTGCCGGCATAGTGACAGTCATACCATCTATCTGGTCTGTGAGTTTTTTGTATTTTAACTCATTATCGGATAGTTGTGCCTCGTGGTTTATAATCTGTTCTTTCCAATCATCCGATAGAAGTCCAAATGGGTTTTTAGACTCTTCTATTTGTTCCTTAGTGTCTATATTGTATTTCACGGGTAATGGTGGACTTAATAAGAATTTTTGATTTAAGTAATCTCTTAACAGATTTTCCACAAACCATTCAGGCACTGGTTTATTATCAGGTTCGTTAGATGCTACTTCAGATACGTACCTTGCAAATTTAAGTTTGTATTTATCCTTAATCATTGACATTAATCCGTCGGATATGAAAAATACCTTACTTAGTGGGTCATCACCTAGAGCAACATCTGGAATGTAATCCCCTTCAGCTACATCCATAGCTTTCAATACCGCTTTACCCCACCAAGATTTATATCCCCCAGTATCTTTAAGTGCTGGAGTGATAATTTTATTGATTGCCCTTGTGGCTGTAACCCCAACAGCAGCTAATAATATCTGTGGAATAAAGAATGGAACTAATCTCCACAAGGATTTAAACACTCCTCTACCAATATCTGCTTTTATCCTTTGGGTGGTGGCTTTTTCTACTAAAGCTTTTAATTGTCCGAAAGTGATGGGACCTTGTTCTTGACAAAATCCTTCTACATTACATATATTATTTGTTACTTCTTTAGATGGTGCTACAAACCCTTTTTCTGGGTCTGTTTTACCTCCTGTATAAATTTCTAGTTCATCTTCATATTTCTCATCTTCTACATTATCCACCAACTCTTCCCATTCCTCTTCCTCACCATCAAAATCTTCGGGCTCTATAGGGTCCGACAATCCTTGACCAAATATATCACTTTGTTCCACCAATAAATTATACGCTAATTTTTTTTGTTCGTTAGTTAGATTAGGGAGTATCGAATTAACTGACGTTAAGAACTCCTCTGGGTTATTTTTAATATAGTCTACAGTATATTGACTAACTTTATTAGGGTCTTTAAATATTCTCCTAATTTTATCTTCAACTCTATCACCTTCTGGGTCATATATAATACTTCGGATATCCTCTTCATTTACAGTAGGGAAGGTAATAATCTTAGGGTCAGTACCTAATACAAATCTAGACTTAACTCTAAGTCCTGTATCACTTTTTCTACTTTGTCCTACAGCACATGCTCTACTTCCAGTGCCTTTACTACAATCACTACTTAGTATTGTACTAATTAAATCTTCCGAACTTAAAACATCATACTGTATTTGTTTATCATTTAAAACATGAGCAAAAATCCATTGGAGTGGTTGTCCATTAGTTGCCTTAAATGATTCTATTAACATTTGTGCTTGATATTGAGTATAGTTGTTCCCTGCAACCATTAAGTCAACTGGAGTTGGTGGTATTTCTTCTTCGGAAAGACCATCGTTTACCATATTTTCTTTTGCGAACTTATACCCTGTTTGTAAACTTCCTGTGTCCCAAGCATCACCTGGATTAGATTGTTTAATAGAATAATAATCACTACCTACTTTAATGTCTTCTTTTCCACCTGCTTTCATTGGTTCTCCGTCGAATAATCCTGCTAACATTCCTTCGAATGCAAAACCTCTTCCCTCTATTCCTTGTTGGAACATTTGACCATATTCTTCAAATCTTATCCTATCTCTAGTTCTTTGAACATCCTGGTCTAAATTTATGTTAGTTCCTGGAGTGTAAAAAGTATCCCATTTCTTTCCATCTTCTGGTTCTTTCCCACCACTCCCAGCTTGGTGGTTTGAACTGTTAAATATATTCTTAATAAAAACTGGTGTTGTTACTTTATCTCTTTGTATTCCTCCTATAGCAATTAAAGCTTTAGTTCTTAAGTCTGTTTCTGACTCTTTCAACTGTTTAGTTTCATCCATTCTAATGAATTCAGTATTTGTTATCTCTGTGTCATACGTTTCATAGTCACCATAGTCAACAGTTTCCATTTCACCACCCCAAGCATAAAAATCATAGTCTGCTCTATCACCCGCATCGTCTTCATCAAACCCTAAAACTTCCGCGTCTCCACTTTTATATTCTACCTGACTACCACTTTCCTCCCTATCTACACCATACCATTTTAGTGGTACTTTAATTGGGTTTTCTATATTTCCGTAATCTCCGTCTTCTGTCCAATTATCTAGTGCCCATTTTGTGTATCTTGATATTCTGGTGTTCTCTTCTGTAGTCCCTACCGATATACCAAACAATTTCATTATATCCCAAAACTTTTTATCTAAACCCCCATAAGCTTCTGGTGTATCGGTACTTAACTTTTGTAACTCACTTCTATCTAAATTTTTATGTAATGTTTTTAATATTTTTACTTCCATTGGTTTGAATGGGGTCATATCTACATGTTCTTGGTCTATCTCTCTCTTTTCCTCGTCACTAAAGTCGTCGTAAGTCCTTCTTTTTTCTAACTCCTCATCACTAAACTCATCAAACTCTGGTTCTTCCTGTTCGTATAGATTAGTAACTGAATTGTCAGTATGACTTTTTGTCATTCCGTTGATGTCTTCTACTATTTGGGGTGTAAGTACGTCCAACGTTAGCTCATTCTCTTTTAATAGTTGAGCGGTTTTTTCAAATATGTTTTTTATTTTTTCCATATGTTTAAACCAAATTCTCCATTTTTATTTGTTTGTTGGTGTATATGTTAGTCCATGTGTCTAAAAATTTACATGGAGTGTCTCCTTTATTACCTAACATATTTTTATGTACATGATTACCAAAAGATTCTGATTTACCCAACTCTACAGCTGCTTTTTTTAAACTTTCAGACCCACCCAGACCACCATAACTATCACAAGCTAATTTTATAACTTTAAATCCTGTGGTTCCTTGATTGTGAGCAACATATAGTTCTACAGCTGTCGGGGGTCTACCTAAAAAAGTATTTAGTGTTATTATTTTTTGTTTTAATTTTTTTGCTGCTTTATCAGCGTTTTCTGTGGGATTAAAAACTGTTGTAGTGGTCAACCCGTAATCTTTAAAATACCTAGGTAGTACTTGGTATAGTCCAGAAGCTTGGCTCTTTTTGTTAACAGCTCCAGGATTACCACCTGATTCAATATTAGCAATAGTTGCTAACACATCTACATCTACACCGTGTTTCTTAGAAGCTTTGGTTATGGCGGATTTAACTACTGGTGAAAAATTGTCAAATGTCCCTTCTTGACTTAGTTTTTGTACTTGTAGTAAATCATTTCTTTCTGGTTTTAAATTCACATTTAATTGATTCTGGAGTTTTTCTTCCATATCTTCATCCACCATACCGTTTACCTCGCCCATATAATCCGTTTGGAATGCCTTTACAGCCTGTTCTGTTTCTGGTCCAAATTTACCATCAATACCAAATCTTGGAAGTATGTAATTCCTATCAACCAATAAGGTCTGTAGTCCACTTACTACATCACTAGTATCACCATGTAAACCATCTCCCTTCATTGCTATAATACCTTCTGGTCTTTGTGGGGCTTCTGCGTTTTCACTATATTGTCCACTTATATAACCCTTTGCGATGGGGTCAACTGATTTACCGTTCTCATAAACTTCGTAGTGTAGGTGTGCCCCCATTGAGTTTCCTTTTCCTTTGTCTTTAGAACTTCCACCACTTAATCCTATAACTTGACCTTGTTTTACGGGGTCATCTTTACTAACATTAAAAGATTTTACGTGACAGTATCTTGTTTTAAGTCCGTTGGTGTGTTCAATAGCTAATGTACCTCCGCAACCTCCAGACCTAAATTTTGCAGTTTTAACTACTCCGTCAGCAGGGGATTTAATGGGTGTACCACTATTAACGCCAATATCAATACCATGGTGTTGTCTACCCCATCTTGGACCATACGGACTGGTAACATTTTTAGTATTTAAAGGGTCCGCTAATGTAGCTTCACTTAATATCTTTTTTATTTGTGTATCAGTTAATTTAATTTTCATAAGTAAAAAGTTCTTGGATTCTTTTTTGTTCGTCTAAAATGGGTATGTTAAACGGTGTTTTATCCAGTCTAGGTTTAAGAATAGTGGTTTTAACTTTCTTGCTACCTTTAGGTATGTATGTTTCTTCCTCCTCTGGAGATATGTCAGATAAATGGTGTTCCTCTGAACTCTGGTGTATTATGTCGAACCCATCGTCTTTAAAGTAATCTGTATTTCCTAAATTTTCACTACCGTCTAAAGTAAAAAATTCTCCTTGTTCTTTGGTGTGCCATTCCTCATCACCACCAACTATCTCTTGTAGTGGTTTAGAATAATACCCGTCTATTAGTTGTTGTAGGGAAACTATTGGTTTTATGTTACCATTATTGTCTCTTTTCCATAAATTTACAAGTGATTGTAAATCATCCAGAATACTATTTTCTTCTGGTGATTCACCCTCATTAATCTTATTGTTTGTAAATTTTTTTGAAGTGTTCATTACAGATAAATATCTACTACTTTAAGAGTAGCGAGACTTATTATAAAGTAATTGGTTTTGGTTGTTCAGGAGTTTCTTCTTGAGCTTTTTTTACTTCGTCCTGTTTTTGTTTCATCTGTTCGTAGTATTCTTTTATTTCTCTATTTTTGGAGTGTTCTTGAGACTGTTTGAATACTTGTACTTTTTTCTTGTGATTTTTTCTGTGTTTTGATTTCGGCATGTTATTATTTTTTATATTTAATATTAAACATTGTTGTACCGGTTGTCAAGTCTACCTATCTTTCAACTTTCTGGTACATTCCTTCTAGTACTTGTTCTATAGCCCCCATTACCGCGTATTGGTCACCACCCCAATTATCTTTATGACGGTCAATTAAACGTTCTACAACATACCTTAATTCTTTCTCTAATTTATTCCACTTATCATCACTGTCTTGCCAATAAGTTTCTTCTCTTAATATTTTCCTAATTTTATTCTTCATCATACAAAGATTGTAAGTCTCTTTCTAATTTTGCTACATTAATTTTTAACAAATCTACATTGTCCCTATCTCTTCTACTTTTATAACCTTTTTTATCTATTAACTCTTTAAGGTATTTTTTACTTCTTTGAATTTCTTCTTTCTTTGAAGTTATGGCTGGTCTTTCTTCTACTCTAACATCCTCTACCTCAACTTCTTCTACATCTTCATATTCTCCAGGTACATAAACATCTTCTTCTGGTTTTAAATTAACTTTAGGTTTTAAATTTGTTTTAAGTGTTTCTATATATCCTTTAGGATTTTCAGTAAACTTTCTTATTTCTCCCGCACCTCTTTCTAATACGTTTTCCATCCCTTTTTTAATAATTTTTTGTACTTCAGGACTTTCAATAGCCCTTACTATTGCCTTTTTTAAAATATCTGTTAAAAATGGTTCTTCTTTAAGAAGTCTTAGTCTTTGTTTTTGTGATTCTGTAATTAGTAATTTCATATTAATAAATATAAATGATTATAACATATACCTCTGTTTATTTGTTGTGGTTTTTATACTCAATAAATATTCACATATCTCATACTCTTCAACATTTTCGAAGTACTCGATTAGTCCGTCTAGTTGGTCCATTTTATCACCGTATGATAACACATAACCCTCAGTCCATTTCTCTGGACCTTTGTCTCTAATAAATTTCCAAGTTTTTAATGCCCACTCTTCTCTTCTTTCACCGAACATCTTTATTAGTTTTTCTCTTCTATTTTCTGAATTTTCCATATAACTATAAATATAAAAAGACCGATTAACGGTCTTTATTTCTGTCCACGTACCTTCTTTTACTTAGTTCTTGGTCAAATTTGGTACCGTAAAAAAGAGGCTTGTAAAGCACTAATCCCACAATTACTATTATTATTAACATTATCATCATTACATTTTTTTTAGAGCGGGAGGGTGGTATCGAACCACCATCTATATACTGGATGTATATCGCTTTAACAAATTAAGCTACTCTCGCGTGGTTATCTATATTAAAAGTCACCCAATCCATATCTTCCGACATTATTTTATCCGTCAGAAGAGGACGGTTGGGGTAGGAGTGAGATTCTCTAAAGACATTTACGTTATGGTCTAGTAGATATTTTCTTCTAGATTTAAAAATGTCATCTTCACTTACCCCAAGTAACGTTACAGCATCTTTCTCACTTATTTCTTTCTCATATATAACATTCATAATGTCTTCTGTCACATACAAATGAAGATAGAGTAAAACTCCGTTCCAAGTTACGTTATTGATTGGGTTATTATTTTTTCTTTCAAACATACTACAAATATACGAATAATTTTTTACTTAACATAGTGTCCTGCCCATAATCTTACCATGTCCATCGCAGCTGGTCTCATTAACCTAGTTGCCCCTTCTAAACTATCATCTCCTTTTAATTCTGCTTTAGCTAAAACATTTGATATAAGGACATCTCTTACTTTGTCTGCATTATCTAAAAGATATTGTATAGTTTCTTTGTGGTTAATGGTTACTTCACTATCTTCATATTCGTCTATAGATTCTAAAGATTCTGGTTGATGTAAATCTATGTATTTTCTCAGCCATTTAGAACCTGAGTGTAAAAAATCAACTGCTTGGAACATGTTCACCAACCCACTCTCTCTAAGTTTTTCTAGGAACTCAAAAACTTTTAACCTACCTGGACCTCCTTGCCACCCCATTTTAGTATCTTTTGCTATTCTTAATAATCTGTCGATATTTTCTAGTTCCATTTCTTTTAATAAGGATTTTAAATAAAATTGTTTTTGTGGTGTCACTTTAATAGTGTGTCTCTCTATTAGTTTACGTCCTGTAGGTAAATAAGTTTCACGTAAACGACCTTTCATATTTAAATCGTAGTGTGAATTATTTTCAAAATTAAGTAAGTCACCAAATGATATGTTTTTACCCACTTTAAATTGTTCTGGTACTTTGTTCAGACTACCCGATTTTTTAACATACATAACTTGACCATCTGGTTTCATATACAAAAGAAAGGTAGAGGGTGATATTCCCCAAGTTCCTTTAGAAGTAAATCTAGCTACAACTAATAACTTTTGTAAGTATTGTGGTATTTCTTTTGGTTCTTCGTCTTCTATTGGCATTAAACCATGTTCTAAGATATGTTTTTTTTCTTTTTTAGGTAGGTTTTTCCACCAACCTGTATTAATTTTTGGTTCTTCTATTATTAAGTTATTTTTTATACTTTTTTCTACAATTATTCCACCATTTAAAAGATATGTTTTTAACTCTTCCTCGTTAACATACAATATATTTTTATTTAAAGAATTAGAAGTAATGTATTCTTTTATATTTTCTCTTAATTCCTCTAGTGAAACTATATTTTTTGTTTGGTGTTTGTATTTTATTAACTCGTAAAGGTTTAGTGTGTGGTTGGTGTAGTACTCAACTAATCTTTTTATATTTTTATTTTCTTTTAGTGTTCTAAGAAATGTTACTGAATCAATACTTATTTCCTCCTCTTGTCTATCTCCATCTTGGTCCCCGTACTCCATATCTACATCCCAATCATACCAAGCATCCATGGTTTTATCCTTTACATTATCTAAACCGTAACCACCGACTTCTACCACACCATGCCTATATTCTTTTATCCAATATTCTTCCGTTGCCTCTACTTCAAAGGTATCGGGCCATTCTTTAACTGGGTTGGTTACCTCGGAAAAGTCTAACTTTTTTCCCATGTCCTCCTCTCCTTCTTCTTCAAATTGTGCAGACCACATGTCTTGTATTTTTTGAGCTTCGTCCCAATTATCGTCAGCCCATTTTGCGAACCTTGTTGAGAGTATCCAATCAGTAAATCCACCTTGTGAATTATGCAACAAATGGCCCTCCCTTCCATCCATGGAAACACTTAAACCATATAACTTAAGTTCCATAATGTACCCTTTCCATAGTTTATTTGGGAGATTTGTTTCATCATCGGACCAAATTGTTCTTAATTCAGCTCTGGTGAATTTTCTCACTAACTTGTTCATTAATGAGACTTCCGTAGGTGTAAATGGTGTCTTATCTAGTTGGGTGGTGTAATCATCATCAGAACTTTGTTCTTGTATTGGTTTCACTATTGATTCTGTTTCGTAAGTTAATTCAGTCAATCTATCAGCTACAATTTCATTAATGTCATATCTTGGTGACCAGTAACCGTCAAAGAATTTTGTTTCTGGTTGTAGACACTCACCTTGTTTACCTTCACAATAATCCCAGAATCTATATTCTTCAGCCATTAGTAATTGAAATATAACGTCTGGGTCCATATAGTCTTTTCCTAAGTCTATTATTACATCTTCTAAAGTTTGGTTCATGTAGTCGTGATGGTATTGAAACACATCTTCGGCATTATCCCATTTGCCCTCCACATAATCTCTTAAATCTCCTTCAATGACCCAACTCTTACCTCCATTATTATCTGTATGTAACTGTCCGTTTTGTTGGAAGTGTTCCGCTAGTTTATCTTCTATATCTTCAATCATTGCACTCTTAACCGCATCTTCATGTGAGTCATTATTTGCCCAAATTATAAAATGTCTAATATCACTTATTTCTTCCTCGTATTTTTCTATTAAGGCCTCTTCGTCTTCGTTCTGGGGTGTGTCGTTTAGTAAGTTTTCTGAAACTGACTGAGATACACCACCAAAAATTTTAACTATAGTTTTCCAATTATCTTCATCAAGGTCATCTAACATTCCATCATACCATTCATACTGGAACCACTCTGAAGGTTCCCAAAATTCGTCTTTACCACATAGATAGTCTTTAATATAGCCCATATCATAGTCGTTACTGCTTGTATCAAATAAATCTGTTAACTCGTGACAATCAAACGCATAGGATACTGTCATTGGTACGTCTGTGAATTGTAAATATCTTTTCAATAACATGGTTTGTACCAACGCAAATTCCTTATTGACACCTAACAGTTTTAATATACTAAAGTCTATGCCTTTTTTATCCCACATTTTAAAAATCTTTGTAATTACATCTTCTGGTAATGCATCTTCCACATATTTCAGTTTTACAAAGTCTATTTCGTCTTCATCGCTGTTTACTGGAAAATTCCATTGTCCTGTTGTAAACATTTTTAATTGTTCATTTTGTTCTGTTAAATTTTCTCCTCTTAAAAATCCTTTTCTTAGTATCCATTGGTCACTTCCACCATGAGAACCTTCTGGTGGGAAAACATATAATGGTTTCGCACGTCCTCCTCCAGCTAACATAGCACCTGTACGTTGTTCATCGGTCATGTCCAGAGGTTCAATTTGATAGTAAGATGTGTCTGTCTCGGGTCCTTGCCAATTCTGTCTTTGTGCATGTTTAATCCCCACAACAACATAAGGTTTATATAATTCTGGTGCCCCGAAATCATGAATCCCTTCAGTAGAAACTACCATAATTTCATCACCTACCATTAATTCTGGATTTACCTTTGATTCTTTATGTTCAGTAATTGTTTCATTAATAACTTCCTCCCTTCCTAACAGTCTTTTAAATTCTTCTGGAGTATTTTTATCGTCTAAATATAGTACCTTAGCTTTAATATATTCTTCACCGGTCATTATCGCTTTAGCTAATCTATGGTTCCCATCTAACACATAGGAAAATTCTCCGTCCTTCTGAACTAATATTATAGGGTATTGTAAATCAGCTTTCATGATTCTCTCTTCTCCCTGTGTTACTGAAGAAACCTTATCTCCTAATTTATTCTCTAAATCACTAACACTAATATTTCTTATATCATTACCTAGATAGTCTGTTACATCTCCTATGGTAATTTTACCATCGTCATCTTCCCATGACGTATCTCTCCAGTTTTCACTAAGTGTTAACCTGTCTACCTTATTAGCCTTTGGGGTGTTGGCGAAAATCCATTGGTGTACCCAAGGGAATAGAAGTTTTGCTCCAATTTTTTTCTGATAGAGAGGGTTGTTATGGAGTGCTTCATATCTTTCATATTCCTCCAGTTTGTCTTCTGGAATTAATGTATATCGGAAAGGATGTTTTGATTCCGAACCATTACTTTGTTTTTTTACTACTGTGTATGGTGTGAATTTTTCTGGTCTTAGCTCTGGTGGTGGGATATTATATTTTATTGAATTATTCTCTACCTCTCTATCTGTATCTACTACCATTATACTATTACCTATTTCTAACTCCGGATTTACCTTTGATTCTTTCTGTTCAGTAATTGTTTTTCTATCTACCTTGTTTGCCATTGGTATGTCACCATAAATCCACGTGTCTCCTCGATATAAACTTTTTCCATCTAATTCAGAAAATTGTGTTAAGCTATTTGGGTAAGGTTCTATATCATAATAAGTGTCATGACCCCGATTTCTTTTTGTCATAAGTGGGTATGCATTAC
>Ga0307488_10001396_pt1 | contig 20104 bp, 20 predicted proteins | sample SB02metaG_FD_202248 | JGI IMG/M metagenome (GOLD analysis project Ga0307488, IMG submission 202248) | Sea-ice brine microbial communities from Beaufort Sea near Barrow, Alaska, United States - SB 0.2 | ecosystem: Environmental > Aquatic > Marine > Coastal | place: USA: Alaska | collected... | reverse complement strand
CATAATTTGAAGCAGAGGTTTCTGTTTGCAGTTCTATCCTTGTTCCAATACCTGCAGCAGGTGTCGCCGTAGTTTGTCTTCGAACAATTAAGTTTCCAATAACTGTGTTTGTAGCACTATCCTGTGCGGTAATATAGTTAGTAACATTTGATGAAACAAATTCTCCCGAAGCATCAATAAAGAATGCAGATGAATCTGCATTAGTTTCAACTCGGAAATCTACTCCACCTCCAGAATCATTGATTACAACTTCGCCCGTCCCTGACCCTCTAATTGTAAGTGCCTCAGTCATAACGCCACCTACTACTATTCGGTGCGTTATTCTACCATCTTCTTGACCTGTAACTACATCTAAAGTATCTGCAATAATGTCTGCATACTCGATAGACCCTGCACTTGCTCCTCCATTCGTGGCTGAATGATTTCCTTTGAAATGTATGTGACCGCAATCTTCACCATTAGCAGGGCTAACATTATCTCTAAACAAGACAAAATCAGGCGCTGCAGTTCCACCTTCTGCAACTTGAACAATCGTTAAGGCAGCATCAGATTCACTTATTTGATTGATAGTAAGTGGAACTGTCATATCTACTTTGTTTCCACTTGCATCTAACCTAAATGCTTGAGATTGCCCTACACTACTAATAAGAAAATCAGTATTAGAGCCTGTTGGGTTAAAATGAGAGACTCTAACGCTTGTATCGATTCTTCCTATATTGGCATAAGTAAAGAGTACTCCTTCGCGAGCCACTCGAATTTCTACTTCACCATCAAAAGTCGCTGTAGTTGCATCGGCAATAGAACCTGTAAGAGCAGCATAACTAACTCTATTACCGCCAGCATCTTCACCCTCAAACAAAACCTCTCCGACTAAATCATTAGTGACAGGTGAATCAGAATTACGATATAATTTTAATTGAGGACTTTCTGTTGCTGAATCAGTGTTGCTTGTAATTGTAACTGCATTTTCTGCAATTCTCATCACTTCAGTGGCTACGCCTGACGTACCAGTACTGAACACTAAATCAGTAGTGTTTACAGTGGCGCTAAACTCTGCAGTTGCTTCAGCGTGAATAGAACCTGCAACAAGTCGAGAATCTCCAGTACTTGCCTCTAATGGCGCTTGGAAATTAATTCTTCCAAGGACATCGTCTGCTATGACTGTAGTTTCTTTTGTTGCTAAAGTTAGTACAGCCCCAACTTGGTCAAATCCACTTTCTATTTCTAATGCAGTAGCAGGACTTGAAGTCCCTATACCTACGAAACCTGTCGATGCATCGCCAAAAATTGTATACCCACCAGGTCCACCTAATGCAGTTCCTTTAGCCAAAACTCTAAAATCAATATCTTTAGCATTATAGTTAGAAGTAACTTGTCCAGGACTTCCTGTCTTACTTCCTCCTTCGAGATATAAGAAGGTTCTTAAACCAGAACTGCCACCAACTATACCTGCATCATCAGTACTGTGTACTTGTAAAAACATAGCACCTCGTTCTGCACCTGCCTCAGAGTCACTAATAATAGTTCCTACCCTAGCATATGAATTAAGAACACCTGTATCATCATTTGCATACCACCAAAAAGCACCCAAATAATCGCCACCAGTTTGCTTTGCACTTTTAATTACAACGTCAGGGGCTGTGTCATCACCTGGTGTAGTATCGGTTGATTCAAATCTAACGATTTCATCAGATGTATTTGCTTGAACATGTAATAATACAGCAGGTGTATTAGTTCCTAAACCTAATCTATCATTCGTATTATCCCAATATAGGTTAGCATCTGAAGTAATCGAGGTCGTAGTGTCCCAAAAAGCAACACTAGTTGCAACACCTGTTCCTGTAACTGTTCCAACACTAGGAGATGCCCATATAGGAACGCCTGCTGCAAGGGTTAATACCTGAGTATCTGTTCCAGCCCCTAATTTTGCTAATGTATCAGTGCCTGAAGCATAAATTAAATCTCCAGTAGCATAGGTATTAAAAGAAGTACCTCCATTTACGGCTACTAAAGTTCCTGCGATAGTGAAAGTTCCTGCATCTGTAATAGTTTCAGTTGTTCCACCAGATACAGTTAATCCTGTAGTAGTTGTATCAACTGTGACTGAAGTTACAGTTCCTAAGCCTCCACTCGTGTCAATTGTAATATGACCTCCACCATTGTTAACTAATGTGCCATCTGACACAGTAATCCAATTGACACCATATACATTATCTGCATCATCATTGATACGAAGACCTGCATTACCTGAGTTGCTGCCTGTAAAGAAGTTACCTTGTGCCATTCATACTCACCTCACACCGTTTTAAGAGCCTGTGAGGTAGTGTCGAAGTAACCGTAGTATTGTTCAGTCCATCCAACGAAAACTGCATCTGCTCCAACTCCATTAGGAACTGCTGCAGTGCCGATTTCAGCACCTGACTGATTAATAATTCTAAAAACAATTTGTTGTTCAACTACTAATGGAGATTCGAATTGCCATAAGTCGGCAAAGTTAGTTTGACCCCATTGAAAATCACTCCAAGAGATGGCTAAACTACCGTCAATCCAAATCTGATAAGTAATTGGATTTGATAAAACGTCAGCAGAAGCACCTGCTGCTCGAGGAACTAATGCATGTCCGAATTTACTGATTTTAAAGTATTCATTATCTGAACCTGGGCGAGTAGTACCTGCAATACCTGATTGGCTAATACCTGCGCCAATTGGGAATCGAAGATTTTCACCTGTAACTGTAGAAGTCCCAGTAGGTGCGAAATTAGAGACAATTGTAGGAATTGCAGGAGGAGTAACATTTGCAAGAGGTTGATTAGTAGGAAATGAATTATTTGTACCAGGATTACTCCAAAACTGACTACCTGACACGTTGACTTCCGTAACGTTAATGACCAATGCATCAACAAACTCGTTGTCTTGTAATACTAATGTAGAAGCAGTACTGGGTCCACCTGCATTAGTAATAAATTGAAGAAGTTGACGTTGAATAACGTTACTTGAGTCTCCTTTTGGAATTAAAGACCAAGGATAGCGAGCCAAGTCAAGAACTTTATCCGTTCCTGCTGAGTAAACGGCTTGAGGGCCATCATGGCCATCTCCACGTAGATATGTTCGAGCATCAATACCTGGACGAACTACAGAAGTAGGTTGGTGAGTGGTAGTAGAGTATGTATGTTGAGGAACAGGTGTGGCTTCAACAGAATCTCCTGCTACGGCATATCCAGTTTGAAATGACGTCTTACGATATGCTCGCTTGACATCTCGAATGTTATCATTCACACTACCCATGAATTATATTGGTCTGCTCTGATACTTAAAGGTATTGGCGGACGTATTAACCTTGAATGAGGCTTGGGTCGACGCAGTCTGCTGACTGAATTGCTAGTTCTCCGATGAGAGAAATCTTGACGGTTCGATTAGTTCCTGCCAAACATTGAGTATTGTTAGTAATAACAACTGAAAGAGGTTGTTGGAATAAAACAAGCACAGGAACTGGGAATGTCAAAGTTTTATCATCTTTGCAAGCAATGCTTTCAATTGAGAAAGATTGACTTGGAACGGCATTAGCGCCAACCAATAGAGTAATATTGAAATCCATGCAAGTTGGCGCAGTATCAATAGCATCACAAGAGCAACAAACAGGACCGTTAGAGCCATTAAATGCACCGCCAGCCGCTCCAGTTCCACCTGCCATAATTTCAGCCATGATTCCGTAAATTCGAACTTCTTCGTTGTTGGCTTGATTGGTGTAAACGGTTTGCGTAACTCGAGTTCCTGCAGAAATTACTGCAGCATTATCGCCGAACACGTGACGGGTTGTATAAACTTCAGGTTGCGGATTTTGATTTGCCATATCTCTCACTTCTTGTTCCAACTATTTAAAGTATTCCTTAGTATTGCTTTTGAATTCCCAATTCGCCAATCAATGTTATCTTAACTGTCCTGATGCCATAATTAGCAAGAGTGGCCAATGTAGTAGCATTGGATACTTCAATTTGGAACGGTTGTTTGAACAAAACAATGACTGGTGTAGTAAGTGCCATAGTCTTAGAATCTTTACAAAAAATTGTAGATGCATCGAAAGTAGTTGAAGGAATTAATTGTCCACCAACTCGAATACCAATATTAAAATCCATACCACCAAAAGAAGGTGCCCCTATATTTTGTGGGGAGTAAACCATACCTCCAACAATAGTAGCGCCTGCAGTATTGCCTGGAAGAACGTTATCACAACATAGTTCAACGTCTGCAGTTACAACTCCGCCGTAATCGACAGTACCTTCAATTTCTACCTTAATAGCGTAAAGACGAAACTCTTCGTTATTGGCTTGATAAGTAAACACATCTACAGCACGTGTAGTATTTGCAACAATATTACCGCCAGTGTAATCGAAAGTGTGTGTTGTTTGATACACTTCTGGTTGAGGGTCTTGATTCACCATGTCATTAGTTGGGCGGTCTTACTACTTAAAGTATTCCATAATTTACTTCCAAATCGTAGTTTCGTTTTTTGGTACTCGAGTTTTGCGCCAAATACGATATAAGAATCCTAAAAATAATAAATCGAGCAAAAATGCAATCGGACCAATCTCATCTAAATTATTCATAACTTCCATTGGGCTAGTCGGCCATGACCATACCACATACACTAAAGAACCCAAGGTAATGATGAAAAACATCAGTAATACCTCTATCATGGCTTCTTGGCGTGGGCTCATACTATTTCATAGGTAGTTCTCTACTTAAGGTTATCCATCTCATGCATCAAGAAATAATTCTTCTTCATTAATAAAGGATACTTCTTCAGGTGAAACATAAGGAACATCAATATCGGGAGTTGGTGTATTTTCATGTAGTTGTTTAGTTGTGAAATAATCTCGAACAGTTTGATATATTTCAGGTGCAATAGCGTCGGTATCAAAGTCTGTATCGTCGTTTTCTGCTTGCTCTATCATGGTACGACGAATATCAGACATAGCCGCTACAGTTTCGTAGAAATCAGAAGTGAATACTCTTCGATAAACTGCTCCAATTTTATCCGCACTACGTTGGGCAAAAATTGCCAATACAACGGCTCCTAAGTTAGTGGCCGCAATGAATCCTAACAACTGCCAAGTCCACCATGCAGTAGGTTGAACGACTAGTGCAAAGATTTGAACAACAATTTCAATAGATAAACAAATAATAAACATCTGCTTCGCCGAAACAAACTCTAAGTCAATCATACTTTCAAAATCATTATCAGTCATTAAATCCACCTCCACCAGATATTTGTTGAAGAATTAAATGTCGTTCACCATTAAGTGGAAATTCACCAACAGGTTGATATCCCCAAACGTCACGAAGTTCTCGAAGCATATTCTTTTTCCAACCACTCCCTAATGACAAAATGAACTCAGACTCTTGAAAAATACCTTGTCTGTGAAGTGCTGAAAAGTCCTCCCAAGAGTAAACTCGAACACATGCACCTGAGCCTATAATTTCCGTTTCTAATTCTTCTTTTACGGCAGTTATTTCAGATTGTAACTCATCATTAGTTTTGAAAAAGTCATATCCAACTAATTGTAAAATATCGTCAGTCAATCCAAAACCAGATGACAATCTTTCGGCAATTATTGCCCACTCTCTTTCAAATTGAGTGTTCCAAAACCTACGATTATCGAGATACTCTGACCCAATAGTATCAATGGAAGAAGAAATAAACTCCTGTTTACGAGCAGATAAGTAGTTAACCCAAAGCAAATCGCGGTCTGTGTTGTGAGTCTCGGTAATTTCCGCAATTATGTTTTCGATTCCTGTATCGATAGGTGGCGGAACCTGGTCCATACTTAGATTAATTAGTCATTGGTATTTAAGACTAATTGCTTTTGAATGGATTTCCATAATTTTCATATATCTTATGGATAGAAGCCCCAATGCCTATTCCGAGAATTCCTGCAGAAAAGGCAACCCAAAAATCATCCGAATCGGTTTGGTTCAAAACATCGGCAGGAATGTCAGTTTTCATCTTGTCAGGATTATACTTCTTCTTTTTATACTGACGAGTTTCCGTAGTAATACCTGATTCTTCGGTTTTATCGACGACGGTTTCTTCGTCGGCGGAAAAGTAATCTCCACAGGTTTCACACACCCCATCATCATTATAGGATTCCACCATGCAACCCAAACATAAGCCACATTTAGAACAAGGGTCGGGCTTCGCACAATACTCCACTAACTCCACTAACTCATCAGCACCATGAATACTAACATTTTCTAATATAGTATCACATTCACCACACACTTTGAACCAATCGGGGTGATATTCCATTTCACCATCACAATCCATGCAAACTGATTTTCCACATCTTCCGCATTCGGTGAAATGGTCAGAATCGTAAGGCAAGTCGTCATTTCCATAGCAAACTTCGCACATTTGACCTGATTCAGCCTCTAATTTCAGTTTCTTTGATGCATCTTTAGGTGTAATGTTTTTATCTTTGACTAATTTTCTTGGAGTGTGAGGTTTGCCCGACATAGTCCGAACTTTTCCTTCCGCTTCAGCCGTTTCTTTATCGGAAACCATCTTGTTTCCTTCTTGTCTTATGTTGCTGCTGTTCTTGATAGAATAGTGTGATGGCCATGGCCATGTATAATCATATTCCCACGCAAGAGGTGTCAAATCTACATTGTATGACTCATAACTCTCAACACGGCCCCAAAACCTAGGATTCCTAATACGGTCTCTTGGGATTTCAATCAGTCCCTTATTCAATAATCCCTGTACTGGGCGAGACGTAAATGTTTTATGACCTCTATTATCTACTTCAACATAAGCATCACCATGCCAATAATACATCGTCTTCATCACATTCAAAGACCACAATTGCTTTTCGCTCAATCTAGGTTTTGACTCGGCCTCATAAGATTCGGCAGAAACTCCATCATAATAATTTACTCTAGCATTGTTTTGGTCAATGACAGATTGATTTCTCGAATTAGCCGAATCAGAGTGGACATAATCTCCATTCCAAGGATATGGAAGGGGTTGTAATGATACGCCGTCACCGACCCAATCGTTATGTGCCTTGATTAACTCATTGATATTTTCTACTGTGAGGCCATTGCTATTATGAAACCCATTGGGACGACCCATAAAGTAATTCAGTCCGTCACGTATGTTGGATTTATCAAAAGATAAAAATGGTAATGTATTGCCATCTTGGTCGACTGAATGATGTAACCAAACCATGCCAAACCATTCGAGAGGTCTTGAGAATTGAGAAGTATATTCGATTTCCGCACTATAGGATACTTCAGAATCACTAGGCGATTCACTCAATTCGTAGGGTTCACCCTTTTCAGGATTGAAAAAAGGTCTAGATTGCTCTGACTCCATAGATAAGGTTTCTTCGCTTTGAGTATTAAAGGTTTCGGTGTCTTCTTGCGATAAACAATGTTAAACAATGCCTTGAGGATAATTAAAAGTAATCTGGATACGAGTATTTGAAGTTTCGTTCACTAAAACCATTCCATCAAAAAATCGTCGGATTGTATTTAATTTAACGTCTCGAATATACCAATCGAAATTTCTTTGAAATAAATAATACCGATTAGGTTTTTGACTCGTGCCAGGGATGGTATAGGTTTCTGTTAATGCCCATTTATTTAGCCTTTCTTTAGTAGTAACAGTTTTCCAACCGCAACTATCTAAAACTTGAGAATCATCAGGGAAAATAGTAATAATAATATTATTGTGCAAGGTGATACAAAAATTATTTCCAAATTTGTATAATCGAGTATTATTTCCTAATGGCTTGCCTTTAGAAGGGTTCCTAGTCGTACTCCAAAGTTGGTTAGCCTCTTCCCAGTTCACTAATTTTAACCCCCTTAAAAAGATGGCTCTTCAGGTCCTGGTTTCGGTTCTTTTCGACGCAGAGGACGTCGCCGAGGATTTTTCGGCCTAAGAAAATCATCTGATGAAGGTTGAGTTGGACTAAGTGGAGTTGGTGCGCTGAAGCCTTTTGCTTTTTTGTTCTCATCAATAAGACCTTGACACTGTTCGCCGTGTGAGCCTTCATAGAAGTAAAACTCCAATTGTTCTTTCCATTCATCATGGGTTAAATCTTCATCGTTCTGCTTACATTGGTAATACACGAGTCCGTGTGGGTCAAAGCCACAGTATTCACAAGTCATACTGGGGAAGGAACCTTTAGAAATACAGCCTGTGCCATCACGGAAACTTCCTGCACCGAATGTTTCAGCATAATATCCATCGTCACCAGGCCAAGGAACTCGCATAGGAGCATTGAGTCCTGCTTGATATTCTGATTCGCATCTTACGCAAACTTGACTAGTTTTAGATTTAGTGGAGGCTCGTCTACATTGAGGACAAATGAAAGGTTCTTCGGCCATGAAGTGACCGCCTTCGTGAGATTCGTACTTTTCCAAAGCCATATCGGGGAAGTATTTCTCGAACATTTCATTGGCAATTCGGTTTTCTCTTCGTTGTTTTCTCGTGAGTCCAAGACTAGGCTTTCGAAGATTATTGATTAAGTTTCGCATAGGTTGACGTAATCCTTCACTAAGATATTCATAAAAACGGTCAAAGAATTTAGTATTACAAAAAGTTTCGGCTTGTTCGTGAGAACGACCTTCATCAAGTAATGCTTGATATGTGGCTTGCCATAATATGCTACCAGCATTATTTCTTGCGTATTTGTTTATGTCCTTATCTTCACTTTCTTCTTCGTAAGGTAGTTCATAAAAAGGAGTGCGACGACGTTGACGCATTTCACCTCGTGTGGCTTCAAAAGTTTCCGCTCCGTGTGCAGGTGTAATTTGTGACCCATACTCTCCATAAACAATTTTGAAAGGGCTTTTTGAAGATTGTTTTGATTGATATGTCACCATATTTTCATGACAAGAAGGACAACTAATATCATAAACTCTATTATAACAACCTTCTGGTGGATTTTGACTGTCAAAAGCAGAGACTATCCATCCACTTGTGTTGCCGCAGTTACAAATCATACCTTCAATATTTCTTTCGTATTTAACATCATTTTTTCGGTAATATCTCGAGTTCTCAGAGTTAAATGATTCAGTAACTAATGCTTTGCCCGCAGGAGTTAAATAGTAAGCCCACCGTTTCATTTTGCCCATTGTACGCTTATTTTCATCTAAAATATGGGCTTTCTTTTGGCCTACTAAATTTGAATCGATTAAAGGCCTCACAATTCTAGAGATATTGCTACGACTAATGCCAATTGCTCTTGCGATGCCATTTTGGTCAAGGTCTTGCGTAACGTCTCGAGAGTTCGTAACGACTTCAGGTTTCCAATTAGAAAGGTAATTTATTATTTTTTGTTGAGTTTCTGTCAATTTTAGTTCGGCTTGTTTTGTAATTGTATTACAAGAGCCACATTGTTGGCGATTTACACCATACTGTTCAGCCGATTTAACCTTACCCGAATGACAAAAACCACAACGCATAAATAAGATACTACCATCTTACTACTTAAAGATGGTGTTAGTGTCTCTACTCTGATGGTTCTGGGTCTGATTCTGGTGCCTGGCCGTTAATCTTAGTCACGGCTTCTTCTTGCTTGGTAGTTTTCTTAGTGAATCTCATAATAGGATATCCAATAGCGACTGCTGCAATTCCTCCGAAAAATAACCATTCTCGATGATTATCTAGCAGATTATTCCAAGGCCAATCGTGTTGTTCACGTATTTTTAAAGCATTAGAAAGACTGCCAACGAAAACTAACCAACCGCCAACGATACCTGCAATAGCCGCAGTCCAAGCCTCGTTACCTTCAACCAATTGCATGGCTTCCTTTTCATTTGCTCGTCGAGTAATAGTTTTTTTATCATCAGTCATGATTAATCACCCTTTGGAAGTAACCATGCACCCAGTGCAAACACACCTGCAATACCTGCGGCCAATAGCCAATTCGAACGTTCTTCACCTTCAAAAGGTTCGGTAAATGTGTCGATGCCACGTGTAGCCTCTAAGTGATGTCCTGTATTAGCAGAACGACCAGGTGGGTAAGGAGCAATTTGACCATTTGGATATTTGATAAATTCGACATTATCGGCAATGTCGACTTCACTTAATCGCTTACCTGCCCAAGAATCCTCATCGTAGTTTAAGTCATCAATAGTCATTTTAGCCTCACGTTCAGCATCGTCTTGATTAGAATAAGTTTGTAGTACTCCATTAGTTACGTCACAGGCTTCCCAACCCCCCATTTGATTTTCGGCTACAACATACAAATCATCCCAAGAATCTGAGTTAAAGGTTTCTGCATTAGATACATTTTGGCCGAATTGATTATAGAAATCTGTCGGTTCTTGTTCTGGGATAATCCAATTATTCATGTCTCTATTATTCATCATAGACCAATAAAAGCCATTTAACTTACACTCCTCATCATTACCCACATAAACATAATCTTGATATTCAGCATCAAAACCAATACCCTCATAATTCAGATTGCCTTTTTGGACTTCTTCATTTTCTCTATCCTTAGCCTCTTGATATTTGGGGTGGTTCTTTTCTTTGTCTGCACAATCCATGCAAATTAAATCTGTATTGAACCAACTCATTGTTGATGCATTACTTTTTACTCCACAACGCTGACATTTTCCCGACCATGATTCAGCCTCAAAATCATCTTCAATAATTAGATTGCAATATTGACACACAGTAGGATGTACTCCAGCGTGTCTTGGTCTTGGAGTTTCACAAGAACATTCGTAGTCTGCATCTTCAGAATGTTTAGAAATACGTTGTCCTGCAAATGTATTTAGTGCCTGAGATACTTTAGTCACAGAAAGTAACTCTTCTGCAGCATATGCTACAGAACGAGGTGTAACGAGTTGAATAACTGTTCGATTTTCTTCACGTTCACGGTCGACTGCATTATCTACTGCTTGAGTCAAACTGTAGTATTTTTCAAACGGACAACTAACACCTTTGAGATAATTAGGATTAGCCTCACCTGCTGAAGTAAGCATAGGGTCTGTAATCTCACAAACACCTCCACGAGATTGCAAAAGTTGAGAGGCCGAAATACCACAAACGTTACACTCGATTAAAGATAAGTCTCCTGAAGTTTGGTCTTGTTTTTGTGAATTAGCCAACTCCATAATCTTGCCATAACCATTTTGACCCGTGGCATCACACTCACCACCGTTTTGAGCCAATTCTCTAATGTATATAACGTTTAAATCCATAGAAGAAATGTACTCGTCTTGCACACTTCTAGGCATAGACAACCAAATCTCAGGTGGAATTCCTAATCCAACTGCAACTTGTGTTTCAATTGTATTTTGACTTGTATCGGACTCGGCAGATTTAGTAATCTGTTCGGCAGACAGGTCTTCAGTTTCTTCTTCGTCAGCCCACTCTTTGAATGTAATGTCTCCGTGTGTCTTAACTTCTTCATCAAGCCACTCATGGAATGGTTCATTAGGATTCTTAGCAAAATCATGCTTCGATTCTTCAAGTTCAGATTCTCCCCATTCACGAAGTGTCATTTCAGCATTCAAATCACGACTTGTAATATTATCTGGATTAATCATATCCATTGCAATCGCTTCCCAAGAACGAACTTCTCTAGATGTTTCTGCATTTTTTTGGTCCATGATATAATAAAAAGCCTCTTTTTCATCATTAGTCATATACCCATCATCATGCAATTCATTACCTACTTCTTGTAATGTCACAGTTAAATTATTACGTTTTATGAAATCAATAGCGTTATAAACCGTATCATAGGCTTCAGGGCGAGTTACTCTATCATCACTAGCAAAAATGCCTTCGGGGGGTGAGGAAGGGTCATTGTCTTGGACGATGATACCTGTTAAATCTGCTTCTTCGGCACTTTTGCCCATTTTAGCGAACTTTTTATCTCCATACTTAGCCCTGCCAATCTTAGCAGCAGTGGCCTCACCAATCTTCATTGCTTCTTCAGGAGATTTACCCTTTTCACGATAATCCTCAGCGATTTCTTTGGCTAAATTATCGAACTTGGATTCAGCCTCAAAACGCCCAATTTCTTGACACTTTTCGTGAATTGTACATCCTTCAAGAGGAGTACATCGATGACAATATGATTTTTCACAGGCGCTACCTTTACCATCATCATCACAAAATGTCACACGACCGTCAGAATCTTGCTCTCCCACTGTATCGGCATTGAGTTCTTGAATATCTCTCGGTTCGTCGCCCATCGGAACGGACTCGTCTCCACCAACATCAGCAGGAACACCTGCGTTGTCAGGTTCAGTTGGACCACCTAGTTCAGAAGCATCGGCTTCCAATGGACTGTCTTCAGCAAAATGGGAAACCTGTGTGATAGTAATATCTTCTACTGGCATACCTTCAGTCATTTCTGCCACGGCTTTATCGTATTTAGCCTTTGTTGCAAAAGAGTTCACTTTATGAATCTTTTTTGTTGTAGGGTCTGTGTAAGTGCCGTAAAGGCGGTGACGTTTACCACGACTGCCTTCGACAATTTCGCAATGAGCAATATCTACCATTTCATGACTTTTAATGCCAGGAACGTATAATTCAACCTTGACCATAGTATACAGTATACGACCCAACTACTTAAAGTTTGTTGAAACTCATCAGTTTAGGCACAGGGGGCTTAAAGCCAACTGAACTTTTCAGCCGAATGATTTGGAATCATAACGACTCCAGTATTACGTCCTGAACTAGCATTAAAATCGCCAAGATTCCCCATAGCACCGCTTAAATTAAATGGATTGGAAAAGTCAATCCCTAATCCTGTGCCTGCTTTAGAACCACTAAGGAATGAAGATGCTGCTTTGGTTTGCTCTGCCGCCTTTGCGACTTCTTCCGCCGCCTTTGCTTCGAGTTTTTGTTGTTCGGCTTCTTTTAGAATGTAACGTTCTGTAGCCTTAACTAATGCTTCTGCATTTTTAATACTTTGTTCTGCTGATTTATTTTTACCTGCACGACCTAAAAGATAAAATCCTGCAACCACACCAATTCCTAAAAATCCCAAACTAATATTAGTGAAATCTCCTAATCCTTGTACTCGACTATAAATTGCTCCAAAAATGCCTGTAATCATGCCTGCAGCACTCAAAGCGGCTAATCCACGATTAATATTAGAAGAAAGTAAACTAGATATCAAAGAAGTAGTATCAGTATTATTTTTTGCATCAGTCGAAATTTCCGAATCTGCGTCTGATTCGTCTTCATCTTCAGCACCGAGAGAGGAAAAAATCCCTTCGGCTAATTTTGAATAATCCATTTATTGTCACCTCAGAGTACAGATTGACCTAAAGCGGCTCCGTAGTTCTGACCGACAGCATGGACAGTTCTAGCATCTGCCGCCCAAGAACTGGAATCTGGCAAGTTGCTGGCTGAGTAGTTTACAGTTTGGCCTAATGCCATACCTGATGAAATCGCAGTATTTGTTTGAACTTTAGAAATCGAACCGTAGTTAGTAGCCAGTGGAATACCTGTTGAGGCTACAACGTCTGCCTTTTTAAACATTTCGGCTCTTTTAAGAGTCTCAGCCATGCTTGTAAACAAACCACTTTCATAGGCCTTAAGCAATCCTGCACCCAAACCTAGGATAAGTAGTGTTTTACCCAAAGTTGCCATCATCTTCTCCATTTTTTTAATCACCTGTATTTTATAGATAGTCATCACTGATACTTAAAGATACCGTTTAAGGCATCATGTTTAATCCCATCAAAACTGACAAAACTGCCACGAATCCTGTGCCTGTATATTTAACGACTTGCCCAGAAATATATTGTTTCATATCTACTAATGGTTGAAGGTCTGTTTTCATAGTATTCATATCTTCACGCATAGTATCTACTGATGTTTGTAGTCCACGTACATCAGTTTTAAGGTCTCCTACATCTGTCTTAACCAATCCAATACTAATTCGAGAATCATCAACATAACTTCTAATGTCGACCTTAAGTTCTCTCATTTCATCGTGCATAGATACTCTTTCAGTAATCAAATCTGTCAAAGTTCCCAGTTGAGATAAGACGGATTGAATATCATCAGATTCACTCATATTACCTCATAGATTAGGCCAACTACTTAATATTTACGAGAACATGTCTCCCGAAGGTGCATTAGTTACTCCAATTTCTTTAAGCGCCAACTGCTTCATTTCCTTAACTTGAGTTAAAGACTCCATAAGAATCTCTGATGTAATTTTATTTAAATCTCTCTCAATTGTAATTAAGTAAGCCGTCGTAACAACCTCTCGTAAATAGGCCCCAGTCAATCCTTCAGAGTCTCGAGCAAAAGAATCTATTGAAATTTTTCCTGTTTTAAACTTAGCCAAATATTTTTGTAAAATTGCTTTTCGTAGACCCGCATCTGGAATTGGAAACTCAATTCTAATATCAAATCTACCTGGTCGGTCGGCCAAAGCACGGTCTAAATATTGAGGATAATTTGTCGTAGCCATAGTTACAACATTTCCTGTAGGTCCTACTCCATTTAACGAGGCTAATAGTTCGCCAAGTAATGGGTGACTAGCCCCGTCTCTACGGTCTAAACCACCTAATGTGTCAATATCTTCTATCACCATAAGAGTTGGAGCAAGTTTCTCGGCCAATGCATAAATACGCTTAATTTCTCGGAGATTTTCCACAGTATCATTTGAAACACAAATAACAGTACAATCAACTTGATTAATAATAGATTCGCAAGTCATAGTTTTTCCCGTCCCAGGTGCACCATACAATAAAATACCACGACTCTTACTTAATCCCTTTTCTGCAAACAAATCCGAATTATCTAAGAAAGACAAAACGTTACGATTGAGTTTAGAACGGGCGCTATCACTAAGGATAACATCTTTTAAAGAAGATTCGGTTGGTTTAACATACTCCCATTTATTATTGATAATGTGACCTTTCAATGGACCTTCGGTGCAAAAATAATCCTTTACAGCATCCCAAAAACTATGTACGATAGAATCTTCACGTGCATAGTGAGTTCTAAACTCTAAGTAACCGTCACCACCGTCTAAATACGCTTCCAATTCAAAAACAACTAAATTTCCAAATTGCTTGTGTTGAGCAAATATGAATCCCTCACAAAGTAAACTTTCTTTTTTATCGGGTCCAACTTCAAATTCTCGATACTTAGGTGCAACTTCTTTGTCTGACCCGTCAATAGTCCGATTGAAATTAGTGATTTTTTCAATATCAAAGTCACGGGCAACTACATCGTGAAAACATTTAACATTAGCCGCAATCTCGTGTTGAACGAAATCCTTGTGATATGAATCAAAATCTTCTGAGCCTAAAAATGCTTGAATAGATTCTAATCTTGCATCTTTCTTCGTTAAATTGCCTAGACAATATTGAAAAACGGTAGATAGTTCCTTTACAGGTATTACTAACTCTCGAGTTTCGAAATCATACCGCAGATTCAAAGTATCTGGTACATCCGCCATTTTCTTTTTTTCGCCATCTTCGCTGTATTGATTCCAAGACTGTTCCATGATTAGACATTGCTCTGATACCTACTTAAAGCGTATCAAGTTCTTCTCTAATTATTCCTTCGCCGCTCCACATATATCCGTGTCTAGACATGAATCTCTCACGAGACTTTTGTAAACGTTCTAAGCGGTCTGAATTTGCACCACCTAATTGTGCGCCACCTTGAGTAGTTTGTTCATCGTGTGAGCGATGATTACCAGTAACAGCAGGTATTTGAATACCTTGATTACGAATTTGTAGTAACCTTAGCCATAAGTCTTGGTCTTCACCTAAACATAATTCAGTATCAAATCCAAATTCTAAAGATTCGAAATCCTTTCGAATAATAACTACTTGACTAGTCATCAAAGGACTTAATCTAATAGCAGTTAAACGTTCTGTAGGTGAGAATGAATCATAATTCATAATATGATTAGCAATTCGATGAGTGCTATGCTTCTCACCACTTTTAGGAAATGTTAATTCAATAATACAATCAGCAGCGGTCCAGTAAATTACCCCTAATGGTTCATCATCTATGGCTCGCACAAACTCAATCAAATGCTCATCATACCAGTAATCATCACCGTCTAAAAAAGCGATATAAGGACTAGTTCCTGCAGCAATACCTTGATTCCTGGCTTGAGATACACCAGTTCCTGTTTGCCTCATAAATGTGAATCTATCATCGGATAAATGCGAATCTACAACCAACATCAATTCTTCGTATTGGGGCCAGTCACTAGGAGTTCCATCTACAATATAACAATGCCAATCTGTGACAGTTTGCCGTTTAATAGATTGTAAGCACTCTTCGAGCCAAGCAGGATTAATGCGATATGTAGGCACAATGATGTCGAACATAATTAATATTAAGTTAGTAGTCGTATTTAAGACTTCGTATGGTGGGGATTATATCCAATCATAGATTGATACTCGAAATCTCTAACTGTTCCGCAACATGTGCACTCTTGACGGTCATGTATCTCACGATAACGATGATGTTGTTTGAAATACAAGTTTTTTACTGTGACCCAGTCATGCTTTGTTGATTTAGATAATGCACATTCTAAAGATTTAATGGAAAGTGTTTCATATGACTTTTCGCCACATCGGCGACATCCCCAAATTTGACGAATGTTGCCTTCTCCAATGGGACTAGAAGTTATATGTTTAAGAACACATGTTCGATTAGACTTCGAGCGACAACAAATGGTATCAGAAAACTTAACTGCCATGATGCTTCTACTAAGCATCACCCTTATGAATGTTTCGTAGACGGGGGACATTCTGCCAACAGAAGTGGAAGAGTGGGTGCATCCCCCGCCTAATTTATAATTAGTCTTTCTTCCTACTTAAAGGTTAACTCTTAGAGGTCTTCTAAAAACGCCCATTCTTCGTCTTCGGTCGTCATAAGATGTTGCCAATCAGGATTGTCAGCCGCAAACGGAGGTTCAATATAATAATTATACGCTTCTACTCGACGCATATTTTGAATTCCATCACAACAGTCTACTCGTTCACGGCCTTTTGAGTCTCCAGCACCTGATAATCGCAATAACCAGTTCCAATAGTGAATTGGAATGGAATCAGGGCAAGAACGATTAATCAAAGTAGGATTGGCACGAGTCCAATCACTGATATATGTTAGTTGTTCGAACTCCGTTAAAGTAGTAGGAACGTCTTGCTCTAAACAATAAGTAGTAATTTCATCAATAAATAAGGGTAGTTCGGAAGAACTCAAACAAAGTCTAAGCGTTAAGTCACGATTTAGTTCCATCGGATTCTTGAATCCATTAACGTAGTTGAATTTTGACCGAGTGACTAATAAATTAGAAATTGGAATAGGTGAGTCTCGATAAAATAACTCAGTAGTTCCTGTGTGTAAGTGTTGAGCGTTTAAATAGCGAGCGCCAACATAGTCTATGGCATAATCTTCTCCTGCTTCGAAACAAGTATATGCAAATGGAGCATCATTTAATGAAGAAGAGATGATAGTAGATAAGTGCATATCGTACCAATAATGCCAAGGAAGTAGAAAAGTTACTTGAGAATTAGTTCCTGCAGTCACACCTTCATTCAATAAATCAGTAATAAGTGAACTTGAAGATTGAATCCAAGTAAATTGAGAACTATACTCAGACATTATAATAGTAGGTATCTCTAAATTAGATACTACATAGGCTTGCCAATCTTGGTGTGTTTGTGATTGGATAGAATCTAATGCAGATTGTAATTTTTGAATATCTAATGATACAACTGGAATAACTATGTCAACCATACTTGTAGTTACAAGTGCTTTCTATTTAAGACTTACAGTCTTAAATATCTTAAATAGTTCCTTCAAGTAGTTGGCGCTTGTACCAATCTACATTCTCAGGTCGAACAGCCACACCCATTTCAACTAGTTTAGAAGCAATTAAAGCATCAGGACCGTCGTAAAGAGTGTATTGCACTAAGCAACAAAGGTCTTCTGTAGTATCATTGTAAGACCCAGTAAAGTTATACGTTTTCGTAGAGTCTCCTATGGATGCACGACTGTCATTATATACAGTAACTTGAACGTCCCATTGTTGTCCTGGTAAAATGTAAACAGGAGATTCGAACTCGAATGTGCTTCGACAAGAAGCCATTTCAGGACACGGACTAGCCGTACCAGGCAAACCAGGTCCGACAGTTCCATCAGTTTCATTAAAGTAACTCGTAGTGTTAATAAGTAGTTGCATGAACATCATCGGTCCTGCGATGCTCGTAAATGGATTCACGTGCGTAGTTTGAAACGTTAATTCAGGATATTCAGTACTTGGCGAGTAAATTGGACTCGATAGTGTACCTGTATATATGATGTCGGAGCGGTTAGTATAGGTTCTTAAATCACTTGCCTGAACTGTGAATGACAATTGAGGACCCGTAGCACCTGTAATACTTCCATCTGCAGCAATGATTGTGGCAGCATTCCAAGTTATAATGTCACCTACCGCATATCCAGAACCTGTTCTTATCGAAAACTCAGTAGTAGTATTAGGTGAAGCAGCACCTAAGGCATTCAACGTAAATACGCCTCCAGTTCCTGTTCCACTGTTTGTAGTGGGCACAGGTAGTGTAGTGGTGAAACTACCAGAAGTATTTATGGTGAATGACCCTCCCAAATTTGTACTAGAAGTAGCATCTGTAGTTGGAATTGGGAACTCTGTATTATTACCATTAGTAATAAATTTAGCCGCAGCACCTGTATTATAAACAGCCATAACGCCCGCACCTGATAAGAACCAAGAGGGAGAACATCTCATATTGTCGATAGCGACGAATTGTGTAGCCGTCGTAGCCGCAGGCATGGTAATATTGTTACCAATTCCACCTGTGAATATAGAGATAGGAAGACCTGCAATCTGTTCGAAAGTTGTCCCATCCGCCGCACTAGCCAGTGGATATCCATTAGTTTGTCGATTAATTTGCCATTCGTAAAGTTGTCGTCTCATACTCATTGTGAAGCACCTCCTGCTTCTGAAAGCAGTTGACGTTTATACCAGTCTACATTTGACATGCTAATTGGATATCCCATTTCAATGAGTTTAGAGGCAATAAGAGCATCAGGTCCGTCGTAAACTGAGAATGTAGTGAAACTGGTGACACTGTCACCAGGTATAACTACATTACCATCAACCGTGACGACTTGAGTAACGCCTGTGACACCACTAAGTGGTATAAATTTGTTTTCGAAAGTTTGACCAGGTAAGATGTAAATAGGTTGATTTAGTTTAGCCATAGAATAAACATACTGTCCTGCATTGCCTGCGGCAATACCTGTAGCATCATTAACTTCCGCACCATCTGGGAATGGGTATGCTATACCAGGGAATGCCGAATTATCATTCGAAGTTCCATCAGGGTTTAAGTTATAGGCCGTAGTATTAACGATAGGCTTAACTCGTCCACCTTGATTAAGAGAACATAAAGGTTTTTCAATGACGATGAGTTGTGTAGCCGTTGTGGCAGTAGGTTTAGTTAAACTAGGGCCCACAGAATCTGAGAAAGTATCAGTCGATTGACCTGCTGTAATATTCGTAGGTCGAGGGTTGGTAATATATCCTAAAGTACCTGGGTAATCACCAGTTGTAGCGGCGGCAGTAGTAAACTGACCACCATTTAACCATAATCGACTTACGCTACGGGCTGACATATTTAAGAGTTGTTGGTTCTACTACTTAAAGTATTCTACGAGGTCGAAATTGAAATTGAAAAAGCCCCCACTCCATCGAAACGAAGCAGGGGCTCTGACTTCCCGAAGGAGGTCAGTTCATAGAAACTAAAAACCTTTCAACTACTGTTGACCGACTCACATACCTTGACTTTGAATCAAGGTGCGCTTGTACCAGTCGACGTTGCCTGGGTTGACGGAAATACCCATCTCCAACAGTTTGTTGGCGATAAGAGCATCTGGTCCATCATACAGGGTGTACTTGACGAAGCACTGCAATTGACCAGTGGTCAATGTAGCAGCAACGTTGTTTTGTTGGTAAGCGGTGACACGAACATCCCATGTTTGACCTGGCAAGACGTAAACGTCAGGGTATAGGTTAAATACTGGTTGGAAGTTCACGCTACGTGGGTAAGGACTTGCTGT
>Ga0307488_10001394_pt1 | contig 20114 bp, 21 predicted proteins | sample SB02metaG_FD_202248 | JGI IMG/M metagenome (GOLD analysis project Ga0307488, IMG submission 202248) | Sea-ice brine microbial communities from Beaufort Sea near Barrow, Alaska, United States - SB 0.2 | ecosystem: Environmental > Aquatic > Marine > Coastal | place: USA: Alaska | collected... | reverse complement strand
GCTGCGCCAACAGCCCTCACTGCTTTTGGATTGTCTATACCTTTTGCAATATCCGCATAACTGCAGGTTTGTCCATATTCGATAGTGGTAAGTTGCCTCCAAACTTGATGCTGAAAATCAGTCCCTTTCGCGTTTAAGTTCAAACTAAATTGAGTTCTTGTGCCTGCAAAATATTCTTCTAATTGCGCAACTGCTTGTTGGGTATTCAAACACCGATTGCTGGTATTACACTTCTCTTTGACAAAGCGGATTGACGAAACACCATCGAGGTCTGCACAAATTTCTAGTGTGCCAAAGCTTGTATCCAAATATTCGAAAAAATGATTAGGCTTTGTCACGTCATACTCCAAAGTTGCAATGTTAGATAGCTTCGCCATGGGCGAGCTAATTCATATTCTATTTTAATTTTTGCCAGTTGTTTCTTTAAAATTAAGTCAGTGTTAAGCCAAATGTCTGGGCATGATTGGCCCCGCATTTTTGCATAGGCTACAGTCCAAGGTCCTATGCCTTTTATATTTAACCAAATATCTACAGAAGAATCTTGTGTGTCTGATGAGTCTAATAAATTAAGATGATGTTGGGCAAGCAGCCGTAAGGTTTGTTTGCGACTCTGTGGAATTTTTAGAAAGCAAAGCTGACAATTTGCAATCGCTGCAGCTGTTGGAAAAAAAAGCTTATCACCTTGTGTCTCACCTAATTCTTTGGTTAATTGGGATAATAAGGCAATCGCTGTTTTGACTGATATCTGCTGACCTAGAATAGCACGACAGCCAGCTTCAAATGTATCCCAAACACCTGGTATTCTTAATCCCGTCACCATTGTGTTTTCTGGTAATCCGCACCTTACTAATTGAGTTTGGATAGTTGTGGTATCTGCGTTGAGATCAAACATTCGTTCAATATTACTTAATATAGTTGCCAACTTTTCGATATTGGGCAGACTTATCTCTACCTTCAAATAATGTTTACCCTGAATACTTGAAACTCTAAACCAACCTTTATCTTTTTCAATAACAAGGGTTTTCGAGTAACAATTTGCAGTGACATTTTCGACGCCTTGAATCACCCTTAAAGCTAAGAACGATTGCATATATTGCCAATTAAAAGGTGGCCGAAAAGTTAACCTAAGACTAATAAGCTCGACTTGTTTGTTGTTACTCTGCTTGATTTGTTGGGGGGGTAATCCCGTCACTTTTTAAAAAATTATGTTGTAAACGTCTGGCACTAGCAAAACCAATGGCATGGGCGATATGTTAAATGGATAGATTGCTTTCGTGAAGGCGTTTTTTAGCAAATAAAACCTGATCAAATAATTGAAATTGTTTTGGACTTAAGCCTAAATATTGCTGAAAAAGCTGGCGAAAATAGCGAGCTGTTATACCTAATTTAGTGGCTATTGCTTGAATGTTTAATGCTTTATTTTGCCGCAGTAAACGCATTGTCCTGTGCACTGTGGTATTCACGCCCTGCCAAGCGTATGAATAGGGGGCGCTGTCGGGCCTGCAGCGTAAACAAGGTTGATAACCTGCTAACATGGCTTGGTGTGCTAACTGAAAGTATTCGACATTTTTTTCAAGAGGGGCATTAGCAGGGAAAATTGGCCGACAAAAAATATGGGTGGTTTAAACCGCTATAAAAAATGAGCCATCAAAACGAGGATCTCTTGTCAGTCGAGCTTGTTGATAATCTGTATTCATTATTGTGTGCTTTGATGCCATCGTTATGTCTATTCTAAAGACTTCTATCGATTTTGTGCGACAAAAACGGCATTCGATAGTGGTTAATAATAACAATTCATAATGATTGTTGATCCCAAGTACAAACAAGTAGGATAATAGACAGTATTAGGCTAAATATAACTTAGCCGGTGCAATCTAATTTAGGAATAATGTGACTTCTTTTGTTTATATGATGATGGGTTTATTGGAAATACTAAGCAAACCTGTACAATTTTCACTCTTTCATGTTTAGGTCCGTTCTAGGGCCTCTGTTGTTTTTAAGCCTGTTTAGCCAGCAGAGTATTGCTGCAGATAAATGGTTGAGTAAATTTTCTCAAGATATTCAACGTAAAGCGCAAGAAAAGAATCTGCCTGGATATACTTTTGCTTATATCGAAAAAGGTAAACCTGCTTCGGTGGTTGTATATGGCAAAGAAAGTAAATCAGGCAAACCTATCGCTATAGATACTGTCTTCAGGCTGGCTTCTGTATCGAAAACATTCACATCTATGTTAATGGCCAAATATGTTGCTCAAAATCAATTGGATTGGCAAATGCCGGTAGCACAATTGGTACCCGAGTTCTCTCATGCAAAAGGGAACAGCGGCGAGTTGGTGTTACAACATGTTATTGGCCAATCGAGTGGTTATACGCCTAATGCTTATGATAATTTAATTGAAGCAAATTATGCCGTTAAGCGAGTGCTTACTATGCTTTCAGACCTCAAACCTTTATGTCAGCCTGGGCAATGTTATACTTATCAAAATACATTGTTTGCAGTGGTAGAGGGATATTTTGAGCAACATCATTCTTCTTATGGCAAGGCCTTAACGCACACTCTGATTGAACCATTAAACATGCCCAATGCTAGTGTTGGAAAAGCGGGTTTAGAGTCATCTGCTAAGTGGGCAAGGCCGCATGTAGCTATTTCAAGAAATCGCTGGCGTTCTACTACAGTACGGGATGATTATTACAAATATTCTCCTGCAGCTGGTGTCAACGCGAGTATGCGGGACATGGTTATTTGGATGCGAGCACTTCTAGGTGAGTCGCCAGAAGTTGTTTCTCCTGAGTTGATTTCTCAGGTAACCACTCCGCTAACTAAAAGTACTAAAGAAGTGTATCGCCGCCAATGGCGTGAGTTTTTGTCAGATGCCCACTATGGACTAGGATGGCGGATCTACGATTTTGCAGGGCATACCCTTAATTATCATGGCGGTTGGGTACAGGGTTACCGCGCAGATATCGCATTTTCACCCGAATTTGGCGTGGGTTATGTGATGTTGATGAATGCGGAATCCAACTTAATCAATGAGTTTACCCCTGACTTTTGGGCCCGCTGTTTTAAACATCTAGAACAAGTCAGCTTATTAGCAGGATCAATCCAAACAGCACCTAATACTATTCAGAATCAATAATTTTTAGGTGCTGGGTGCTAGGTATTAAGAGCTAGGAGCTAGGTTTTTAAATAGGTATAACCCTTAAGACAATCTTCATAGAAGTCTGTCCACTTTACGCCTTCTCTGGGTTTCATTTTCCCTTGTGAAACGTGCACATCGATCATTTTCTTCAGGCTTTTGGCCATTGAACTTGGATGATATTGCATGATCGATAATACATCTTCAACCGAAGATCCCTTAACCATTTCTTCAATGTAAAAGCCCTGTGGATCTTCGTCATGACTAAATATATGCACTTCGTTCAAACGACCAAACAAGTTATGCATGTCGCCCATCACATCTTGATAAGCACCGGTTAAAAACAAGCCCAAGTAATAGTCGTCATCGGGCTCTAGTTTATGCATCGGCACAATATTTGATATACCACTTTCGCTAATAAACTGGTCTAACTTTCCATCGCTGTCACAAGTGATATCTACCAAGGAACAGTTGATGGTTGGTTTTTCATTCATTCTGGTCAGTGGTACCACGGGTAATAATTGGTCTATTGCCCAAGTGTCAGCAGCTGATTGAAATACTGAAAAGTTGCATAGATACTGTGAAGATAACGCAAAGTCTAGCTCTTGCATTTCTTCGGGTACAAACTCAGCATCCTTGAGACGCAACTGAACAGTTTTCATAATCTGCCAATATAAGGTTTCAATTTTTGCTAATTCTTCTAGGGATATTACCCGCAGTTTAAATGCATTTATGGCTTGTTCTTTAAATTGCGAGGCGTCATTAAATATCTCTTGAAGGTTGTCTTGTTTATCAATAATTTCTGCTAGTTCTCGCATATCGCTAACTAAGACGTGTTCACCATCCACAGCCAGAGTAGCTACGCCGGTTCCGTGTGCTTTTATCTCACCTACCACCTCAGTCACTACGCAACTATGATGCGCAGTAATGGCTCTGCCACTTTCGCTAACTAAAGTTGGGTGGGGAACATTTTCTAAATCACACACTTGTTTCATGCCATATACAATGTCAGCCACATATTCTTGCATATTGTAGTTTCGCGACGAGTCATTGGTTGACTGGCTGCCATCATAATCAATTCCTAAACCGCCCCCAACGTCAACGTAATCTAACTTGAAACCCATTCGGTGTAACTCAGTGTAAATCATCGCGCCTTCAGTGATGGATTCTTTTACCGCACGAATGTCGGTCAGTTGGCTGCCAATATGAAAATGCAAAAGTTTTAAGCAATCCGCCATACCATTTTCTTCAAGGTAACGCGCAGCATTGATTATTTCACTGATGGTTAAGCCAAATTTAGCTCTATCACCGCCAGAGCTTTCCCATTTGCCTCGACCTTTTACTGTCATCTTGGAGCGGACGCCAACTATGGGCATTATACCCAGTTCTTTAGCTGTTTTTACCAGCAGAATAAGTTCTGAAAACTTCTCGATGACCACAATTGTTTTTCGACCTAACTTGCGACTTAACAGAGCTAACTGCATAAACTCTTGGTCTTTGTATCCATTGAGTATGGTGAGTGACTCTGTATTAGTATTCAGCGCCATCACTGTTAAAAGTTCTGCCTTTGACCCCGCTTCTAGACCATAATTAAAGGGCGCACCGGCGTCGACTATTTCTTCTACTACTTCACGCATCTGGTTTACTTTTATAGGGTATACACCCATATATTCGCCTTGGTATTCAGCATCTTTAACCGTTTGTTGAAATGTTTGGTTCAGCAATGCCACTTGCGAGCGAAGAATGTCGTGAAATCTCACCACCACAGGAAATTGAATGCCTTCATGTTTGATTTCCTCTACTACTGCTTTGAAATCAATTCGCATCTCTGTATTTGATGGATCGGGAATAACCTGTAGATTTCCATTTTGACCAATTTCAAAATAGCCTGCGCCCCAACGTTTTACCCGGTAGATATTTTCCGAGTCATCAACGGTCCATTTTTTAGTTCTTGGCATAATATTTTACTGTCTATTAAAAGGGTTTAAACGCGCACGAATTATAATGAACAACAATTGTGCTGGCTAGCATCATTGTTGTTATTAAACTAAAAGTAATGATGCGGAACCTAAAAACACAAAAAAGCCCACCACATCAGTCACAGTGGTGAGTATTACGGAGCCTGCAAGGGCAGGATCAATTCCCATTTTGTCGAGTAAAACGGGGATCACTATGCCTGCAATGGCAGCAATGAGCATATTGATAATTAAAGCCACTGCAATAATGGCAGACAGCCATAGGTTATCAAACCACAGGGAGGTAATTGCCGAGACAACTAAAGCCCAGAGCAGGCCATTGAAAAAGGCAACTAATACTTCTTTGTTCCCAAGAGCCCTTAGGTTCGATGTGGCCAATTGTCCTGTGGCTAACCCCCTGATGGTTAAGGTCAGTGTTTGACTCCCAGTAATGCCGCCCATGCTTGCCACAATGGGCATAAGTACAGCCAATGCAACCACTTGTGCAACCACCTCATCGAATATGCCTATGACAATTGAAGCGGCAAAAGCGGTTAATAGATTGATCCCCAACCATACTGCCCGGCGTCTTGAACTTGTAAATACAGGTGCAAATAAGTCTTCGTCGCTTACGCGGCCCATATGTGACAACTGAGCTTCATAATATTCTTGGTATACGTCAATCGCATCTTTGACAGAGAAGCGTCCGAGTAATCGTCCTTCCTTGGTAATAACAGGCAACATTGAGCGACCACTACTTTTTACTGCTTCAGAAGCTTCAAATAGTGCTAAGTCTGCCGCTAATACGTGATCTGAGAATTCAGCAATCTGAATAAGTAGGGTAGTGGCTTCACTCGTAAATAATTGATTAATATCAACTTGCCCCAAATAATGACCTGTATCGTCTACGACTAAAATACTATCAGTATAGGCCGGTAAGGCCTCCATTTTTAACTCTTCTAGTAAGGCGCCTACAGACACACTTTTATTGGCTGTGTACACATCATAGTTAACGTAACGACCTAGTTGTTCATCAGAGTAGTTTAGTGCCTCTTCGATTAGGCCTGACTCTTGGGGGTTAAGCTTCTTAATTAATCCTTTCGCTACTCGGTTGGGTAGTGCATCAAGTATTTCGACTAAGTGTTCTGTGGTGCTGGCAAGGGCAAGGTCTTCAATATTCTGATTAGATAGCAACGACATAAGTTGCTCACGGGAATCGTCTCGCATGGCAGCCAGTATGGGTGACTTTTTATCTTCACTGAGTGTTTGCCACAACTCAAATCGCAGATCTTTAGGCAGCCCTTCAAATACAAAAGCCCAATCTTCAGAGGAGAAGTCTCTGGCACTAATAGGCACCGCCACTTGACCTTCTTTAAGTCGGTCAAGTAACCATAAAAATGCACTTTCCCGTTGTTCTTGACTGACCATTTTAATCTCCTTAATCGCCAACCCATATGGTATCGATAAAAGTTAAATACGCCATAGTGATTTATTAGATTATTGGTGTATCTTAAATGCAGAATACAATGCCAAAGCAAATATCCATTCCTTGTGGCATTAATCCCACTCAAGAAAATGCTTTTAAACTAATAACTAGAGAAATAGATATGCCAGACAGAGAAACCAACCCAGCCCCAAGCATTGACGACACAACACATAAATTAGAGTTGAGATACCTCACCCTCGATGATTATGCTGATGTGAAGGAATTAATGGACGTCGTTTATCTTCAAGTAGGAGGCGCATGGCCACTCAAAAATTATCAGGCCCAACTTAATACTTTTCCGGAAGGACAGATTTGTATTGAGGACAAAGGTAAGGTAGTTGCCGCGGCTATTTCGGTCATCGTTGATTATGAGAAATTTGGTGACAAACATACTTATGATGAAATTACTGGCGATGCATATTTAGGTACGCACGATCCAAAAGGTGATGTGTTATATGGTGTAGATATTTTTGTATCCCCAGAATATAGAGGCCTTAGATTAGGGCGTCGCTTGTATGAAGCGAGAAAAGAACTGTGTAAAAATCTTAACCTAAAGTCGATTATGGCTGGTGGGCGAATACCCAATTATGCGAAACACGCCGCTACCATGACACCCTATGAATATATTGAGGCAGTGAAGTCTAAAGATTTATTCGACCCTATCCTAACGTTTCAGATATCAAACGGTTTTGAGGTTAAACAAATACTCAAAGCTTATCTACCAGAAGACAAAGCCTCGATGGGTTACGCCACGTTATTGCAATGGCATAACATTTATTATAACGCTGAATCTCCTAAGCTATTTGGTGGACACAGAAATACTGCGAGAATTGGTTGTATACAATGGCAAATGCGGTATTTTCATGATGTCGCAGAATTGTTGCAACAAGCTGAATATTTCATTGATGCGCTTTCTGATTACAAATGTGATGTGGCACTTTTTCCTGAGTTTTTTAATGCGCCGCTTATGGGCATCAAACCCGCTGAAACATCCATCGATGCAATATGGAACTTAGCGACTTATAGCGATGAAATATTAACTGAAATGTCTCGCTTGGCGGTGTCATATAATATCAACGTGATAGTGGGGTCAATGCCTGTTGTTAAGGATGACGAGTTATATAATATAAGTTATCTATGTCATCGTGATGGGCAAATAGACTGCCAATATAAGTTACATCCAACACCTCATGAGAAAAAGGATTGGATCATGCAGGGTGGCGACAAACTTCAAGCCTTTGATACTGACTTTGGTAAAATTGGTATTCTGATTTGTTACGATGTTGAATTTCCAGAATTAGGTAGAATTTTAGCCGATCAAGAAATCCAGATACTCTTTATCCCTTTCTGGACTGACACTAAAAATGGCTACCTGAGAGTGCGAATATGTGCACAGGCAAGGGCAATCGAAAACGAATGTTATGTGGCTATTGCCGGCAGTGTAGGTAACCTTCCCAAGGTAGATAATGTGGATATTCAGTATGGACAATCGGCTGTTTTTTCACCCTCTGACTTTGCTTTTCCACATGATGCAATAGTGTCAGAAACCACACCGAACACAGAAATGACGTTAATTGTTGACTTGGATTTGGATAGGTTGACACAACTTCGCAATGAAGGCTCAGTCAGAAATTATCTCGACAGAAGACGTGATTTGTATCATGTTAAATGGACTGGGCAGTAAGTGGGCGCTCACACTGTTAAATGAGACAACAAAAATGCCGTACTTTGTATGGGGTTTTGTTGTCAAAAAATTGATATTTAAATGGTTAGCATTCAGTTGTGACTAAAAGTAATCGGCTTAAAGCTTTAAGCCGATTGGTAGTGAAACACTTCATCAATGGACTGGCCAAATACTTCAGCAATTCTAAAGGCCACTTCGAGTGTTGGTGAGTACTTACATTTTCCGATGGCTATGATGGTTTGCTGCGTTATTCCAACCAATTCTCCTAGCTCTTTTTGGGTCATTTCTTCAGCAAAAAAACGCAACTCGCGGATTTTATTTTTGATAGGAAGGGTAGTCAAGTTAGTCACACCTTGTGTAATTATAAAGTTGTGCTGAAAACCTGACTACTTCAGAAAAGATGAAACTGAATAGCAAAATATGCGCAGTCAAAAGCGGGACTTTTAGCACATTAGATTGGGCAATAAACGCCGGGTTTATTTCCAGCAAAACGTTCCACCCTAATGAAATAAATACGCCTATGGCTAATACCGTATAACCAAAATTATTCCCTTTATAGGCAAACAATGTGTCTCTTTCATCAGCGCCATGCTCAGCTGCTTTGCGGTTGCTCACAGCAAGCATTCCTTGGAATATTATTTCAACAATAATGATCAAAGAAATTGCGCGCAGAGATAACCCAAGCGCGGCTTCTTCAGGCAGCCCACTTAAAGATATCCCAATACTTTTTTCTCTAAAAGCCATATTCATAAATCCCCTCTTTGTAAATTGCAAAGAGAGAAATATAAAGCAATTAAGTGTAATATATTTTTAACATTGAGGCTGTATTTATATACATGGCATCTATTTTATCTGTCTTTCATTCACCAATATCTTCATTCCAAAGCTGAGGTTTGGTAGCGATGAAGTTTTTCATTAAGTGGATACATTGCTGGTTTTGCAGGACCTCGGTAGAAATACCTTTAGACTGGAGTAAGGCTTCTTCACCCATAAAAGTGTGATTTTCACCAATGACTACATGGCTTATTCCATATAAAATAATGGCCCCCGAACACATTGCGCAAGGTGATAAGGTAGTGTAAATAATTGACTCTTGATAGGTCTGTGCCGATTGACGACCTGCATTTTCAAATGCATCCATTTCACCATGTAAAATTGGACTGCCGCTTTGGACTCTTCTATTGTGACCACGACCGATAATTTTGTTGTTATGCACGATAACTGAACCGATAGGGATCCCACCTTCGGCTAAACCTTTTTGTGCTTCTTCGATTGCAGCTTCCATGAATGTGTCCATGATATTCCTTAAATATTGGTTTAATGTTTGTTAATAGACTGAGAAGTAAATACTCTGAGCCTTACTTTTTCAAGTGCTTTTTGGGCGTTTTCTATGTTTAAAATAAGCATAAATTTATCGACAAGGGGCATGGTTTGATCTGCATGTTTTTTTACTATCGCGGTCAAAAAATGGGGTTATCCCTTTCGCGTTGGTAAGGGTGCAATAAGCTAGAATTATTTTACTGGGGTGCTTGATTATCACTTTGCCAATTCTGGGTGTGCAGATTTGGTGCGCAAAACTAGCACATCCAGCAGTGCCTATTCTTTATTCTGATTGGTATAAGATGTCGCTTATGGAAGCAACCTTACCCTGTTCAATATATTGCTTTGAAACGCACAAAGGGAATGAAGCTATCGTTTTCAGGCTTAGGTAACTTACTATGCTATGTTGCTATGTTGCTATGTTGCTGTGTCAGTGTTTATTGTCAGTACTTTTACAAAAACCATGCACTATCACTATGTAAAAAAGCAATCCTAGCGCTACTTTATACCCCACAACACTTTTTGACTTTTTTGCCACTACCGCAATGACAGCTATCATTTCGATTAAATTTTGGGGGAGTGGATTGAGGAAAAGGTTTATTTAAAATAGTGTCCAGCTGAATAATATTTTCTTGTTCATTTGGATTCACTTCGATATTTGCAACAAGTGAATTGTCTAACAATACTGACTCGATTTCTATTTTCCGCTGCACTGAATTGACCTGTAGAATAAGCGGAGAATTGGCGCTGCCTAATTTCACTTGTCTGTTGGTGTTATAACCAAATCGTTGATATTTTTCTCGCACTTCAATGCGACCTTTGAAGAAAACATTATGCATTATTTGATCCTAATATAGTGAGGGCTAGATCATAGCAGGATAAGATTAAGACACTACTTAAAGCTGTCATTTACGCACCTTCATTTGACTAAAAATCTTTAATTCATCTTTTAATTATGCCGAAATCTTAGATGACACCGGAGTTATGCAAGATTTTTTGTCTTTAGATACGGGTGTAAGACTGGGCGTTTACGGTAAAGCCTTTATCTATATTGAGGCTGGTTTTGATACATTAGAATTGTTTTTGGATGATGTACGAGATAAGAACAATTTCTACGATCCCCGAGAAAACAACCTAATAGATGGTTATGCTGGTTTAGGCGCAGGGTTCAATGCAGAAAATGTCCGGTTCGAAGGCTTTGTCAAGGCTCGTCAAATTGATGGTGATTATTGGGACAGTGATAAACAAATTTTTTACGGACTACAATTTTCTTTGTTTTTTTAACCTAGCTCATATACCCAAACCACCTCAGAAACCCTCCCAAAATGAATGACGGCGCACTCCACTTCTGCATGACACCAATTCACAAGGTGGTCGACATTCAATCCTTGATGCGCCCAAGTCATTCTAAAACGCACATTGTGAGGTGGCTTGGATATATACATAAAATAATGATTGTTCTTACTATAAATAAGCCTACTACATTGGGTAAACAAACCGCTAGAACAGGTATTTCCAATAATGTGGGGTAATCAGATTATTAGACAATGTGAATACCCCTGTCATCAACCTTTAATAAGAATATTTATCTAGAATATGTTGGTAGATTTCACTATTTTTCACTGCTGCTAATTGTGTATTAAAGTCGCTAAGTTGTTCTGGTGTCACACTCTTTTGACTGAACATCACATAAGCATTTCCAGTTTGTATGGTGATACCATGAGCAATGATATAATTAGATAATGCTTTGCGCCGCAGCAATGAAGCACCCACAAAACTATCTTCAAAATATCCGTCTATATCTTCATCCAGAAGTCTAGCAACATTGAGTTCACCCATAATAGCGTTGACGAAATATTTAGACGTTTCAGCACTATCTAACAACATTGATACATCTGGGCCATAAAAATAATCCCCAACTATGCCTATTCGACTACCATTTTGAATGAACTCAGCAAGCGTATTATAGCCTGCCCGCACCTGATCACCTTTACGAATGTACAGAGAAAACTCCTCCATTCGATATGCATCACTAAAAAGCGCAAACTCTTCCCGTGCCTCAGTTTTTGAGGCACCAAGCAGTATATCCACCTCACCCTGTTTTAAAGCCATCAACAAGTCAACCCAAGTACCTTGTTGATAGGTCAGTTGGCATCCCATGCCCTCGACTACAGCCGCCACTAATTCGATATCTAAACCTGCAACGCGCTCGCCAACATCTACATATTGATAGGGTTCCCATGCATCAAATCCTAGAACGAATTGGCAGCTGTTGTTGGGTATCTTTTCCTCCATTGGGGCGGTTGTTTCGGGAACTGTCACTGGCGTTGATTGGGTTTGTTCAATGGGTGCTTGAGGTTTACATGCACTCACAATAAAAGATAAAAGTAGTAGTAAAAACATATAGTTAATTTTCATGGTTTCTGCTCCTTAAAATTCTTACTAAGTGTAATTTACTATTTGAATTTTGCGAGTCGATTAACCGTTTATTAACATCACGCTTGTTTTAAATCAGATGCTGCAACATATCTCTTGACCTTAGATGCTACTCTAAGCCTTATTATAAATAAATAGATAAAGGGAGGGGGCATGAACATAAGTGATGTGGCAGAGCGTTCTGGTATTAGCGCGCATACATTGCGTTATTACGAAAAAACAGGGCTGATTAGTGCCTCCCAACGCAGTGCAAGTAACTACCGTATTTATTCACAAGATGATTTAACCACGGCTAAGTTTATTAAACGTAGCAAAGCATGCGGCTTTAGTTTGGCGGAAACCGCCACATTATCGGCAATAAAACATGACAAAAGCCAGCATGTTTGTGCTGAAGCCAAGGTCATCACTAGCACCAAAATCACCGATATCACCCAACAAATTTCACAGCTACAACAGATGCAAAAAACATTACAACAGCTAGAATGTGTTTGTTGTGGTGGTCAAGAAAGTGCAGAATTTTGCACCATCATTGCTAGCTTAGTACAGGAATAAGTATATGGTTCTATTTTCAAATTTTGTATTGCTGTTCACTGAGTCAGCCCCTTTTTTACTATTAGGTATGTTTATCGCAGGGGTAATCAATCATTGGATCCCTCGCGCTTGGGTACAGAAAACATTAGGGGGTAACAGTTCAATATTAACGGCAGCGCTTATTGGTGCGCCGCTTCCATTGTGTTCATGCTCTGTTATTCCCGTTGCAATCGGAATAAGGCGCAGCGGCGCGAGTAAAGCCAGCACTGCCAGTTTTTTGGTTGCCACACCTGAAACGGGTGTTGACTCGATAGGTATCACGTATGCGTTAATGGGCCCAATCATGGCAATCGCTCGGCCCATTGCCGCCATCGCTTCTGCCCTAGTTGCAGGTTTATTGGTTCTTTGGTTTGGTCGGCAAGATAATGGGCTTGAACCAAAGCCGCAGACCAAACCGACAAGCAGCTGCTGCCATAAGACAAGTGTTGCTCCGTCTACTATTTTTGAGAAAACAAAAGCTGTCTTTATATTCGGTTATGGCCAGCTACTTCGAGATTTTATGCTGTGGTTTCTGGTGGGGATTTTCTTTGCTGCCCTTGTCACCACCTTAGTGCCTGAAGGATTTTTAACGCAGTATGCTCAAGGCATATGGGCTATGTTAGTGGTGGTTTTGATATCTATTCCAATGTACGTGTGTGCAACAGCTTCGACTCCCATCGCGGTTGGTTTATTGTTATCGGGTATTACGCCAGGTGCAGCGTTAGTGTTTATGTTGACGGGGCCAGCTACTAACATCGCCACTTTGATGGTGATAAAAAACGAATTGGGTAACCGGGAACTCGGTCTTTATTTATTGGCCATCATAAGCAGTGCATTAATTGCTGGACTGATTTTGGATGTGCTTTTTGAGCAGTTTAACTGGCAAATGCAATTATCTCAGGGTGAACATTCGGATATGGTAGGAGTGTTGTATCAAGGATGTGCCTTAGTGTTGGCTGGATTGATTATTTATCAGTTGCAAAAAATGTTCCTCCCTAAATTTTTTAAACCCAGTTCTGTATAGCGCCAGTCCGCATAGATAATTGTAAACACAGTAATGAGTACTTACAAATGGGACTGTGAATATCATTGCTAATGGTGTGTTGGTGGTGTATATCACTATAAACGCTATTGGTGGATTTTCCTTTGGGGTAATAAATGACAGTGCATTGGAATGGGGATACCCCTATCTATATTCAGTTATACCAGCAGGTAATACAGCGCATTCTGGACGGCCACATTAAAGAAGGTGAAGCTTTACCCTCAGTGAGAAAAGTCGCTGCAGAATATCAGCTCAATCCTGTCACTATTTCTAAGGCTTATCAGATGTTACAAGATGAACAATATGTTGAGAAACAGCGCGGTAAAGGCTTGTTTGTTATCTTGGGTGCACCTCATAGTATATTAGAAAAAGAGCGAGCATCTTTTGTGTCCACTGAATGGCCACTGATTTTGCAGAAAATTTCACGGTTAAAGCTTTCTGTTGAAGAATTGCCGCACACGACCAAGGAGCATCAATAATGTCAGCTATGATCTCGATGTCAGGTTTGCATAAATCTTACAAAAATAAGCAAGTATTGAATGACGTTAATTTAACCTTAGGTGCCGGACAAATTTTAGGGTTAGTAGGGCCAAATGGTGCAGGTAAAACGACCTGCTTACAAGCGTTATTAGGTTTAACCAGTTATGAAGGTGACATAGATGTTTTAGGATACAACCCCAGTAAAAGTAGGGAGAAAATGTTGGCTGATGTCGCTTATATCGCCGATGTGGCTGTGTTGCCAAAGTGGATAAAAGTTGATCAAGCACTGACGTATATGCAAGGGGTACACCCTAACTTTAATCGACAAAAGGCCGAAGCGTTTTTAGCCAAAACCAATATACCTACAACAGCTAAAGTAAAAACCTTATCTAAAGGTATGGTAACGCAATTGCACTTAGCGTTAATTTTAGCCGTGGATGCAAAAATACTGATCCTGGATGAACCCACACTTGGCTTAGATATTTTGACCCGTCGTCAATTCTATTCTCATTTGTTAGAAGATTTTTATGATGCAGATAAATGCATCATAGTCACCACTCACCAAATTGAAGAAATAGAACATATTCTTACCGACGCCGCATTTATTCGTGATGGCAAGATTGTATTAGATCAAAGTGTGGATGATATTCGCAGTCGCTTTAAATTGGTAGCAGTTGACAACGAACATCTCGAACAAGCCAAAACGTATAACCCACTCTTCACCAATAGCATGATGGGCATCACTAGCATGTTATTTGACAATGCTGACCCAGCGACCCTAGCAACGTTAGGCAAGGTGAGTGCTCCCACATTGGCTGATATTTTTGTTGGAATGATGACTCAGGAGACTAACCTATGATCAGGTCACAAGTCATCACCAGCTTTAGAAAAGAGATATGGGAATTCAAAAAAACCTTATTTTGGGTGCCTCTCATCATCGCGATTTTTATCATAGTTGCGCCTTTGCTCAAGTTGATACTGATGGAAGATCTCCAATCGTCTAAGTGGTTGGATATGATTACCAATGTCGATAACTTAGGAAATGTTGAGGGTTTCACTCGTATATTCCTGTCTGCCATTATGGGGATGTTTGTGCCTTTTATTATGGTGTCGCTGATCATACAGCTCTATTATTTCACGACCTGTTTGTTCGACGAAAGACGTGATTTATCCATCTATTTTTGGCGTTCACTGCCTGTATCAGATGTTTTGAGCGTTGGCGTTAAGCTGATCACTGGGGCGTTAGTGGTACCAACAATATTTATGCTGGCAGCTACCTGTGTGGTGTTTGTTTTTCTACTATTTGCACTTATTGCTTGCTCGGTGTTGTCGATAGGATATGACGTATCTTTGTGGGGATTATGGGGCAGTGCTGATATTATTAGCAACTTAACTTCTATATGGTTAAACTTGATACCCTACGCACTGTGGATGTTTCCTGTTTTTGCATGGTTAATGTTAGCCTCGATGTTTGCCAGCAAGGCTCCTTTTTTATGGGCTATATTACCTATAGTCGCCATATTGCTTATTGAATCTTTTGTAGTGGAATATTTGCATCTTGATGGGGGGTTTTTCTTGAATACATTACGTGAATATTTTGCATTTGGCCAAGGTTTATTCTCCAATAACGTTGCCGATATTCAGCCACCTAGGTTCATGCTATTTTTGGCCTTGTCCTCCAAAATAAGTATCGTTGCCACACTGATAGGAGTAGGGTTGATGTACATTACTTACTGGTTAAGAGTCAACAGAAGTCACGTGTAACAATTGACCCGACAACACCCTCTATTGGGATATGCAAATATACTGCAAAATGCCTGAACAGTATGTTAGCATTTGCCACTTAAATTAACCTATTCTGCTATATAGAACAGGGTAGGTTTATACTCCCATACATTCAAACTTTTAATGACCTCTGGAATACATCCCCATGACCCATCCTTCAATAAACATGACCGGGCGGCTAATCCTTTCCGAGAGCAAACGATTGCGCTTTATCACGGTCTGTATTTTTTACCTTAATCAAGGTGTTGGGCTTGGCTTTTTTGGTTTTGTTTTGCCGACCTGGCTAGCCGCAAATGGGTCTACTGTGGGGCAAATCGCTACGGTCGTTAGTGTAACTGCGTTGCCTTGGTCACTAAAGTTCGTCAACGGTTTACTTATCGATCGATACACCTTCCTACCGATGGGACGGCGACGTATTTGGATCGTGGGAGCACAGGTAGTGATGGTAGCGATGATGATAATCGCTGCAGTCTTATCTCCCCAACCGAGCGACATTGCCCTATTAGCAACGCTCGGTTTTGGAGTGAATCTTGCGATCGCTTTTCAAGATGTCGGGGTTGATGCGCTGGCCATAGATATCATGAAAGAAAGTGAGCGCGCAAAAGGTGCAGGAATGATGTTTGGCAGCCAGACGATGGGGATGGCCATAACGGTGGGGCTAGCCGGTTGGCTGATTGACTCTTACGGTTTCTCATCGGCGATCATATCGCTTGCGCTTTTGCCTGCTGCCACAATCTTGTTCGGACTTGTTATTACCGAGCGTGTGGGCGAGAAGAACCTTCCGTGGGGAGCGGGGCAAACGCATCCTTCTAATAGCGAACGGCAAGTAAAAGCCTGGGCTCCTCTGCTCAGTGGAGCTTTACGCGCTATCTTTGTGCCGGTTTCACTGCTGGTTATTCCTTTGCTGGTTATTCGGAGTATAGCCACGGGAGCGACAGGTGTTTTTGGGCCGACCCTATTCACAACCTATGGCGGATGGTCGCCAACATCATTCACTAATTTTGTTTCTTTGGTTGCTGTTATGGTTGGTGTTTGGGGACTGTTCTTCAGCGGAAAAATCGTAGAAAAATTTGGTGAAAAGTCCGTCATTGCCGTCTGTTCAGGTAGTATCTGCATTCTTTTCGCTTTGTTTGCTGCTCTACCTGCGCTGTGGTCAGAAAAATGGTTTCTGGTGAGTTTTGTTATTGTCGGCGAATTATTAAGTATCACGGTGCTGATTGCGGTGATCCCGATCTGTATGCGCCTGTGTTTGCCGGCATTCGCCGCCACACAGTTCGTAATTTACATGAGTATCACCAACCTCGGAACTCTTCTAGGTGCCTTTCTCGCAAGAGTTACCGCAGGACAAGGCTACGAACAGCTGCTTTTCTGGGTCCTGGCGTTGTTTACGGCGTTTGTTTGCGTTTGGTCTATTTTTGCAAAATCGCTTTATGGATCAAATGACCCACAAAGGGCCTAGGCATAACGCTGACCTGTCCCATGAAATACCGAGGCATTATTTTATATCACTAACTGCACTTTTATAATCGAACTGCAAGCCTTCCCAAGGAAAGAGAAAAATGGCAAGGATGACCAAAAATCCTTTGGGACTGCTGGCACAAACAGTAGCGGCAAACCTCAAGGGTGACTTCAGTGCGTATGGCTTAAATGTTGTGACGACATTATCGTCGTAAACCACACTGAACGTTTAAGGTGATAATACCAATCAATTACCCGCTTTCCATTTGATATTACACCCCATTGAGGGGGTCTGAGTTGGGTCAATATGAAGACCATCAAGAAGTGCATCCATAGCCTGAATTAAATCGCGACCTGTCGCCTGGAGTTTAGATGAGTCGTAGTTACCAGAAGATATTCGGGTCGGTCGCGATCCATCGAATTGACCGCGATAAACCAACTTTTGTTCGCCATTAAATAGATATAAATCAGGTGTACATGCTGCAGAGTAAGCTTTAGCGACCTCCTGTTTTTCATCCAGTAGGTATGCAAAAGGGTATTGACGGGCCCGTTTTTCCTGGATCATATGTGCCATATCGTCATCGGGATAGTGTTCGATGTCATTGCTATTGATGGCGACAAAAGCGATACCCTTTTTTTGATACTGTTGTGCAATTTTGGCCAGCTGTGGTGCAATGTGGATAACGTAAGGGCAATGGTTACATATAAAAGCCACTACCAGACCTTTACTGCCCTCGTAGTCGGCCAAACTTACAGTATTGCCATCTGTATCGGGTAAATGAAAACTCGCTGCTTTGTGGCCAAGTGGCAACATATTGGAGGGAGTCATTGCCATGTTTGTTTCCTCAAATTTGGATAAATTGATAATACCTGACAGTTTACCTGCTCTATGCATTACAAGGTATACTTTCCATTATATTGGGTTTCAAAAATTGAATATGCAACAAGCACTAAAAATTGAAGATGTAGTCAAAGGCACAGGTAAATCAGCAGAACACGGCGCCTTGATCACCACTCACCAGAGATTAAAAAAAAGGGATGTCAATTAAACTGATCGGGGTTTTATGTGGCTGATGCATAACAGACCATCCTTGGTTGTTTGAGTACCTTATGCCTTTTGGCACATTACTGACGAGGTGGCACCCCACGGACCATGGATAAAAATTTCAAATGTGTTCCCGCTCGACGATACTCTGCCAGAGTTTGGTATTCAGCATCAGCATACCAACTTTTAGCCATCTCTTGAGAGGGGAAGCTGAAAATAACCATTCGGCCTTCCCTTGGTGCGCTGCCCTCAAAATGTTCGGTATTATCATCATAAGCGATGAATGAACCCCCATATTTTTTTAATATGCCAAAAAAACCTTTCTCATATTTTCGATATTCATCTGCATCTTCAATAGTCAAATTTACTACCATATAGGTTGGTACATCACTCATATCATTCTCCTCTTATTGACTAACATTTAATGCCCATAATGCATGGGTATCTCGGTATGCATAACGCTCAGGCGTTGTTTACTGGTAACTGCGTTAAGCGGTTTGTTATAGGTAAACAACGTTAAAAATCACTTTGTTTAAACACAAAATAAAAATGTATAAGAATTAAGAAAGATAGGGAGCCAAGCAAGCAGCCAGAGTTTTTATTTATATTCAACCCTATAGGTATAACACCTCGTAAAAAGCCCACTATTTTTTGTCCTTTTGAATTGCTTATATGGATGCTTACGATTCAGCTATTATTTGAATGAATTTTCTAGCTAACTCTGACAATGTATCTTCAGTGATGATCTCAACGTTATTCTGATCAGCCACATTTCCATGGTTAATTAACACAGTTCTTGGATAACCATGTCCACCAAATTGAGTGGTAATTTGTTCATGTTCGGCACCAATAAAATATCCTCTTAGCAATTGGACATTAACTTGGAGTACATCTATTCCATGAGATTTCATTTTCTGTGCAAAGCTATCGATATGTAGCTTTTGCCTTTCTGTGCAATCTGGGCACCATGCTGTTACTACATTCACAACAAAACTGTCACCCGAAGCCATGCGACGATTAACTTCAACTGGCTCTACGATTTGAAGAAGGCTAGCTGACTGAGTTTTGTCATTAGGGCTAGGTTCTATTCCCATATTTATTTCGTCCTTTCAATTGTTCAGGCACATAATGCCCCACCAGGAGGCGAATGATAGTTGGTTAAAATAAGTGAGGAAGGAGAAAAACCCAACTGTATTTTGTCCTTGTTGAATTACTTATAGTTCGACCAAGCCACTTAATCTTATAAAGTAACTTACTATTAGATTCAGGATTGTTACGATTAGCTATGTCACAACTATTTTTAATTTGATCAACAAGAGGCCGCATTGTAGTCAAGATCACTATTTGTAATCCCCTCGAAGAAGATGTGCCCAACCTGTTTATCCGAACAACTACTTAGTAATAAGGCAACTATAAAAATGAATATTCGCATACATATCCTTTGCATGCTAACGCTTAAAATCCACACCATGATGTTTTTGTGAGCCCTATGTCAACTGAATATTTAGTTAGTGAATTTACAAGACAGGTATTAACAAGACACTCAGTGAGCCGAGATAAATCGGTAGAAGATCGGAGCGCAGGCTGCCCCGGATGCAAGTCCTCTACTTGTTAAGGTAAGTACACCGCCAAGACCCAGAGTCATGGGCTTTGCACCGCAAGGTGTCGAGTTAAGCGTTGACAGGGGAAACCATAGGCCGAGTATTGAGCTGCGAAA
>Ga0307488_10001392_pt1 | contig 20121 bp, 33 predicted proteins | sample SB02metaG_FD_202248 | JGI IMG/M metagenome (GOLD analysis project Ga0307488, IMG submission 202248) | Sea-ice brine microbial communities from Beaufort Sea near Barrow, Alaska, United States - SB 0.2 | ecosystem: Environmental > Aquatic > Marine > Coastal | place: USA: Alaska | collected... | reverse complement strand
ACGTTTATACGGTATAAACCAAAATAAATGAAAGCTACAGACATGCTAAATCAAATTAAAGAAGTCTTGGGCATTGAACTCTCTGAAGAGAAAGTTGTACTGGCTGAGATGACCCTCGAAAATGGGACCAAAATTCAAGCCGAAAGCTTCGAAGTTGGACAGCAGGTCTTTATTGTAAGCGATTCAGAGGATTCCATTCCATTACCTATCGGAAAATATACCCTAGACACAGGTGAGATTTTATCTGTGACAAGTGAGGGGATAATTGGATTAATCGGAGAAGCAAACAATGACGAACCAGCAGAAGAAGAAGCTCCAGAAGTTGAGGCTTCAGATGAAACAACTGACACATCTGTGAAGTCAGAAGAAACAACTCATAAGGTTGTTTATGCAACAAAAGAAGAGGTTGAAAATCTTACTTCAATGATCGCTGAATTAAAAACAATGATCGAAGCAAAAGAAGCTCCTGAAACTTTAGTTGAGGAAAAAACAGAAGACATCGAACTCGCTGCTGAAGTTGTTGAGCCTATTGCTCACAATCCTGAAGCTGTCGACACTCAAACAGCAACATCTTTTACAAATGTAACTGTGCAAAAAGCAAAATACTTAAACAATCTAGTAAATCAATTCAATCAATAAACAATGGCAACAACTCACACATTCACTGATAATTCTTACAGCGGCAAGCTAGCTGCTGGATTTTTATCTGCATCAATCCTCTCGGGAAAAACTTTGGCTTCTGGAGCTGTAGATGTAAGAGACAATATTCAAGGCAAAGAAGTGATCCAGGTGATCAATTCAGACGCTAATTTAATCAAAAATTCCACTTGTGATTTTACGGCAACGGGAACTTTGACCACTACAGAAATCACGTTGACTCCTGAAGAATTTCAAGTCAACCTGCAATTATGTGCAAAAAATTACCGCACAACTTATCAATCATTACAGATGAAAGGAATCAGAAGCGGAATCGCAAAAGACCTTTCTGATTTTGTACTTCAGCACGTTGCTGAAAAAGTAGCTTCAAACATGGAGACAAACTTCTGGGCTGGAGCAAATGGAACTGAAGGACAGACAGACGGTGTGACAGTTTTGGCTGGTGCTGACTCTGCAGTTGTTGACGTTGCAAAAACGGGAATAACGAGCGGAAATGTAATTGTTGAAATGCAAAAGGTTTTGGCAGCAATTCCTGACACGATTTACGGAGCAGACGATTTATATTTATATGTGTCAATTGACATCTTCAAAAAGTTTGTGTCTGCATTAGGCGGTTTCCAATCAAATGTAGGTGCTGCAGGTATCAACAGCGAAGGACCACTTTGGTACAAAGGTCAACAAGAGCTTTATCTGGATGGAGTAAAAGTCTTCATGGCTCCAGGAATGCCAGCCAGTGATATGCTAGCCTCAAGAGCTTCAAACCTAATCTTTTCAACTTCTTTATTCTCAGAAAATAACTTAGTGAGTTTAGTTGATGTGTCTAAATATGACGGATCTCAAAATGTGAGAGTTGTAATGCGTGGATCACAAGGTGTGAACATTGCAAACGCTGCAGAGATAGTTTTATACTCTTAATTAACTGATAATCAACAACTTAAACTTAAATTATGGCGTGTGATATTACAAAAGGTCGTGCAATTAATTGCAAAGATCAAATCGGAGGCTTGAAAAAAGCGTGGTTAGTTGATTTCAATGATTTGGGAACTGTGACTTTAGGATCAAACGATGAAGCAACGGACGCTTCAGGGACTGGAGTATTTTTCCAGTACGATTTAAAAGGCTCAGGAAATACAATGGAAACAACTGCAAACGTGTCTAGAGACAACGGAACTGCATTCTTTTCAACTGTGTTGTCCCTTAGTTTACCGAAATTGACTAAAGAAGACCAAAAAGAGCTGAAATTGCTTTCTTATCAAAGAGTTGCTATCATTATAGAAGACAGAAATTCAAACTTCTTTTTGATCGGCAAAGACAATGGATGTGAATTGTCCTCTGCTAGTATGCAGACGGGCGGTGCATTTGGAGACGCTTCACAGTACGTTCTTGAATTTACTGACGAATCTGCTCTTCCACCAAACTTTGTTGAAGGTGCAACAACTGCAAATCCAACTGCTGGCTGGTCTACATATACTGAGACCATAACTGTAGGTACAAACAGTTAAACAATACCCTTGTGTTTAGATTGGGGAGTGTGCTTTTTAGTCCTCCCCTTTCAAACACATTAAAGAAAACACAATGGCAAAACAGAAAACACAAAAAGCATTTAAGAAGCCTTTTGACGGTCCTGATTTTTTAGAGATCAGCAAAAGCGCACTCAAAAAAGAAATCGGTGAATCTGGAATTGAATCTCTGGAGAACACTGGTAAATTAAAAACAGACAAAGCGATCTATAAAATAGAAAAATGACAATCCTGGACAGATCACTTTCAACACATACGGTCAACTTTATTCCCAGGAGTTATGATGCAACAGGCTCGACAACTTACAGGGTAATTGTGAGAAATAAAACGCTCAACACTGAGGTCTATAATCAGACAACAACTTCTTTTTCTGGAGTTGATTATTATAATACGTTTACCGCAAGTTATGGCTTTGATACAGCAAAAGATTTCAATTACTCTTTAGAAATAACAAACACAGCAACATCAAAAGTCATATACAGAGAAATTCTTTTTGTTACTGATCAAACAGCAGCAAGCTATTCGATCAACTCTGGAAAATACACTTTTGAAACAAGCTCAACAAATGATTATTTAGTTTATGAATAATATTGAAGTGATACAATTAGAGTCTTATCAAACTCCAGAAGTCATTGAGGACACTAAAAAAGATTTTGTTGCTTTTGGGACTAACAATGGATTTTATGATGAATTGATTGACGTTTATTTAAACAGCCCAACCTCACACAGTTCCATCACAGGAATTGTCAATCAAATCGTGGGCAAGGGTATACACGCTCACAATGCTTCGATGAAGCCCAATGAGTTTGCAAACTTTAAATCTCTAGTAAAACAAAAAGACCTTAAAAAAATTGCTTTAGATTATAAGCTACTCGGAGAGGCATCAATTCAGGTTTCGTACTTACAAAAAAAGGTGGTCAAAGTTTCTCATTTTAACCGTGAGACTTTGAGAGCTGAAAAATGTGATGACAAAGGTTCAATAAACGCATACTACTATCACCCGAAATGGAGTGAATATCAGGACGGGGATAAACTGACCAGGATTCCTGTGTTTGGATCTGGATCAAAAAATGAGATCTATATAATCAGAAGACACATCCCTTCGATGCATTACTATTCGGTGCCCGATTATATAGGATCACTTAATTACGGGCGGCTTGAGTGCTCAATTTCCGAATTTTTATGCAATGAAGTTGAAAATTCCTTTTCGGGATCTAAACTTGTATCGATGGCAAACGGAACTCCATCAGTCGAAAAAATGCGCCAAATTAAAGCAGAAATAACAGACAAGCTCACTGGAGTTCATGGTGAAAAGGTGATTGTTTCATTTAGTGATTCAGTTGAGAACAGGACCACAATTGAAGACATCTCTGCTCCTAACTCTGCAGACGTTTATCAATATATAGCAGAGGAATGCTCCAGGAAACTCATGATCGGTCACAGAATCACCAGCCCTTTGTTGGTTGGTATTAGGGACTCAGGAAATTCTTTGGGATCAAACTCTGAAGAAATTCAAAACGCTCACAATTTGTTTGAAAATCTAGTGATTAGACCCTATCAAGACGATATCATTGAGGCAATTGATGACATTTTAGCCATCAACGGAATTGCTTTGGATCTCTATGTGAAGACGTTGACTCCAATTGAGTTCACAAATACAGAAAACGCTGTCACAAAGGAGCAAATTGAAGAGGAAACTGGACAGGAGCTCTCAAGTGAAAAAGATTTCGAAGATCAACAAATGTTTGAACAGATTCAGGACCTAGGAGACAATGAAAAAACACTCCTGGACTTTGGATATGTGCTAATTGATGAAAGAGAAGTTGATCACGACCAGGAGCAGAACCTCGATGACCAGGTGAAACTTGCTTCAGTTCCAAAAGGGAGAGCTGATGTGAAAAGTGAACTTGACGGAGAGACTGAAAGCGGTGAAAAGTACCTCATTAGGTATCAATACACTCCCCTGGTTTACACACCAAAAAGCAGAGAGTTCTGCAAGCTAATGGTCAAAGCCAAAAGAGTGTACAGGAAAGAGGATCTGGATCGTGATTTTAAAGGGAATGCAGACTTTAATGCAAAGAATGAATCTTCTTATAATTTGTTTAAGCACAAGGGCGGCAAGTACTGTAAACATTCATTTTTGAGAAAGACGTATTTATTGACAGACGGAAAAATTGATCCTAATAATCCAAACGCTGCAAAGTCACTGATTTACAAAACAGAAATTGCAAAGAAAGGAATCCCAACGCCTACAGAAGACCAGGAGCCTGAAATTGTAAGACAAAAACCTAACGAAACTCCTTCCAGGGGTGCTAAAAATTAACATATGGCTACAGTACTATTTTGCAGCAAAAATGACATCGTAAGAAACAGCCCAATCATTGATACAAACATTGACTCAGATCGTTTGGTCCCTGCTCTTCATTTAGCACAAACACAATATCTCAGGGAAATCATTGGGACAGATCTATACAACAAATTTGCAACTGATATTGCAGGAGGTTCTTTGTCAAATCCATATTTAGACCTGCTTAAAAATTATGTAAAACCGATTTTGATTCATTTAACAATTTCAGAGTTTTTAAAGACAGCAGCTTATCAGATCACAAACAAGGGGATCTCAAAAGGAGTTTCAGAAAACGCTTCTGAGGCTTCATCTGAAGAGGTTAAAGACCTGGTCCAAGTGGAAAGAGACAGAGCTGAAAGCTACACTGAGAGATTTTTGGATCACATGAGCTTTCAGGCATCAACTTCATATCCTGAATGGTTTTCAAATTCAAATGAAGATGTGTCTCCAGCATACGAGGGTCACAAAATAGACTGGGTTTTATAAATAAAAAAAAGAATTAAATATGAGCTTTGGACAAATTTACAGTGTTTCTTTTTGGGGTGAAACAAATGACCCAAATGGTTGGGGCTCAATTTATCCTTTTGATGCTGATGGAGGTTTTCTTTTGGCTGATTCAACACAAATCAAATCAGATGCAACAACATACAATGCAGACAATACAACTTTTTAACATAACAATACAGAACCGATGAGCAAACAAACCGTAAATGTGGGCACAAATCCAAATGACAATACTGGTGATAGCCTTCGCCTTTCCTTCCAAAAAACAAATTCAAACATAGACGAAATCTATGCAGACGACTTTGTGACTTCTGCAAGAATTGCCGACAGTGTTGCACTTGGAGGATCCCCGACAACAACAACACAATCAGCAGGGGATAATTCAACCAAAGTTTCAACTACAGCTTATGCGGATGCAGCAGTTGCAGCAGCAATTGACGCTGCTCCAGCAGCCCTGGACACACTAAATGAGCTTGCAGCTTCTTTGAATGATGACGCTGATTTTGCTGGAAGCATGACAACTTCTTTGGCTGGAAAACTTGCAACAACTGCTGGAGCTGTTGGAACTGCAAATCTAGCTGCAGACGCTGTCAATGGAGACAAGATTGCTGATGACAGTATCAACTCCGAACATTATGCAGCAGGATCAATTGACACTGATCACATTGCTGACTCTCAAATCACAACGGGCAAAATTGCAAATGACGCTGTCACAGCGGACAAAATAGCGGACTCAATAAATTCGGCAATTGCAGCAAACACCGCAAAGCTGACCAATGCAACACATACTGGAGACGTTACTGGAAGCGGTGCTTTAACTATTGTAGATGATAAGGTTATAACCTCTAAAATATTAGATGCAAACGTTACAACTGCTAAGATTGCGGACGATGCAGTTACAGCGGATAAATTAGCCAATTCTATAAATACAGAAATTACTGCAAATACTGCAAAGGTTACAAATGCAACTCATACAGGAGAAGTAACAGGCTCTGGGGCTTTAACTATTGCAAGTGATGTTGTAGATGCTGACAATTTAAAAGTGACAGGAAATGGGACTAGTGGTCAAGCCTTGGTTTCGGATGGAGATGGAACTTTCAGCTGGACAACTTTATCGAGTGGAATTTCTGTTTCAGTTATTTCGGGAAACACAAATGCAGCAAGTGGATATTTGTATGTCTTAACTGCAGATTTAACCTTGACGCTTCCAAGCTCACCAAGTGCTGGGGATTATGTAAAAATTTCAAATAGAAGTGGAGTTGCTACTTGTATAGTGGCGAGGAATAGCGAGAAAATAATGGGAGGAACTGCGGATTTAACACTTGACAAACTAAACTCTGGTTTTGAAATGGTTTACTCTGGAACGGCTCAAGGATGGATTTTAATAGGTGTCGAAGGAACGGCAGCATAACAATAAATTAATTAATTAAAAATAAAATAAAATGGCAGATTTTTCAAGTTTTTTCCCAGCAGCAGGAGGCGGTGGTGGGGGTTTTACCAAAATAAACAAGTATTCAACAAATAGAGCACTTGGAGGTGATACGGTTATTAAGCAGGGTCCTCCTGTACCATTAACGGTACAAGCAAGTAGACCTGGTAATTCATCATTTGTTACAGTAAAATACACAGATTCAAGTTTTGACGCTGCTTTTTCTGCTGCTAATGCTTTTGTAGGTTATTTCTTTTATTGGTCTAACCCAATTGCTGGAGGAACTACTACCAATGTAATTACATCTAGCACAGCAAATACTGGAGCAAATAGTACTTTTACTATAAATTTTTCTCCCAACGCTGTTCAGTCAATGACTAGTAATCAAACAATAACTACTTATGCAGCTCCAATCACAGTAAACCCTGCAACAGATTTAGGGTTATCTGATGGAGCAAGTCTTGGCTATTTTATGGTAGGTGGTGGAGCTAAAGCCGTTTACCAGCAAGACGGTGGTAAAATAATTCAAGGTACTGCAATAATTACTACGGCGTCAACAAATTTAGTACTAACACCTGGAACTGGAATACTTGGTGATAATAACGTAAATACCACAGGGACAGCATCAACAATTTCAGGTGGACTCACTCTTACAACTGCTGATGGTAATTCAAGAAGCGGTCATAAAGGTTATGGTTCAAATTCAACAATGGCACCAGGGACTGGAATTAATGGTTATGGGCAAGGAGGCACATACTATCAAAACGGATCAGCTGCGGGAATGAGTAGTCCCGTACACGGAACAGGTGCTACAGTATCAATGTACTCTCCAGCAACAGGCTCAGACGGGTCAATATTATTATACTATTAAAAAACAAAAAAATGTATTATAGAATTATAAACGGAATAGCGGAAAGCAAACAAACGGATATTAATGGATTTGATGGTCTTTGGGCAGCAACAGAAGAAGGATTTGGAGAAGGCGATTTATACGATGAAGAAAAAGGTTGGAGTCACCCAGTAAAGACATCAGATGAACTAGAAGCAGAGGGCAGAGAATGGAGAGATAATGAACTTGAATTTACTGATTCTATTGTGGCAATCACAGACCATTCTAGTCACACAGCTTTAATGTCTTACAGACAGGAGCTAAGAGATTGGACAGATACAAGTGATTTTCCAAGTACTAAACCAACAAAACCATAAAGGATTTTATAAAATGGAAGAGATGAAAATTGCGTTTTTCAATATTGGTGCTTTGGCTATTAATTTGACCAGCATCAATGAGGAGCTGAAATTTTTGTCTCTAGCCCTTGCCTGTATTTATACAACAATTTCAATAATTCAAAAAATTCGCAAATGATGAACAGCAGAGAACGCAAAGAAATAAGAGGATATGTTGGATCTGGAATTGTTTTTTTGTTTGTGATTCTTTTGCTGGTTTTTTTAAGCTGGCAAGAAATCCCAAAGTCAAACAATGACAGTTTCAAGCTTATAATTGGAGCACTGATTGCCACAATTGGGGCTGCAGTATATACTTTCATTGGTCGGGATCCAAATGAGCTCCAGGAGCTGCAAAGAAAAAACGATTCACTTGAAACAAAGGTTGAGGGCTTAGTCTCTGAAAAAGACAGGCTTGAACATTTAATCATAAAAATGCAGGAGGACCTGATTGATCGGATTCTTTTAGTCAATGCAATGAATCACGATAATCAAAAAAACAAACAATGACCACATTTATAATTTTCATGAGTGCAATTTTTACAGCAGCAGCAGTTGTTTTAATTCTGACCTATTTCGGTTATATAAAAGACAATGATCAGGATGGGATTCCTGATGTCATAGAGTCAAAGGCTGAGGAAATAAAAAAAGCAGTAAAACGCAAAAGAAAAAAGAAAGATGAAAAAGCCTAAAGTTTGCCAATGCGGTCAGTCAACAAATCTCAATGGATATTGTGACGGGACACACAATAAATAAACTAAATGAACTATTTTAAATTTTCAGAATTTGACTGCAACTGCAGCTCATGCAAATCAACAGGGACTTCTGGTCAAATTAACATGCAATCTGATTTTCTTGCAATGCTGGATCATGCAAGGGCAATTGTCAAAGGAAACACACCTTTTGTCATCACCTCTGGCTTCAGATGTGAAGCTCATAATTCTGCAGTCGGGGGACGAATTAAAGGAGCAAGCTCAAAAGGGAGCTCTCACATGTACGGGATTGCAGTTGATATTGCAGCAACCAGCTCCAGGGATCGCTTTAACATTTCCCAGGCACTCATTGAGACAGGATTTAACAGAATCGGAATCTCAGCAAAAGGAGGATTTATTCATGTTGATTCGGATCCAGACAAATCAGAAAATGTCTTGTTTTTATATCCAAACTAACACAACAGGATCCACAATTAAATTATGGGCAAAGCATTAAACAGAAGGGGGAAAATAAGTCACTGCACTAGAGCTCAGAAAAAGGGCAAAAACAAACCAGCACGCAAAAAGTAATGTCAAAACAAAAGAAGAAATTCGGACAGACAACTGTTGGAAAACTTATAAAAGCTTCAGTGGGTTTAATTAATCCAACTTTAGGGAGTTTAATCAATGGGACCATGGGGATTGAAGATGTAATTGCATCAATAAAAAACTCAGACGAACCTGCAGAAGACAAAGTCAAAGCCCAGGAGTTAATCCTGGAAGCTTATGAGTCAGAAGTTGCTGACAGAGCTTCAGCAAGACAAAGAGAAATGCAGGCAATGGCTAGCGGATCCAATGACATTCTTTTCAAGACTGTTGGCTGGGGGATCACATTGTCATTTGTTGCTGTAATCTTTGGAGCAATTGGACTCTGGGAAGTTCCAAAAGAATCACAAAGGCTTTTTGATATGGGTTTTGGAGCAGTGGTTGCTGCTTTCACTCAGGTGATAGGCTACTATTTTGGCTCTTCAGTGGGAAGCAAACAAAAGACGAACATAATGCACAAACCAAATGAACTGGACTGAATTAAACCCGAATTTAAATCACAAAGAATTTAACAGCACAAAAGAAAAAGAAAGGCGGATCCTGGTCATTGGAGACCTTCACTGTCCTTTTGATCTGGAGGGATATTTTGATTTCTGTGTTGAGCAATATAAAAAGCACGATTGCAACCAGGTGATTTTCATCGGGGACTGTTTAGATAATCATTATAGTTCTTTCCATCGCACCGATCCAAATGGTCTTGGAGGGGGGGATGAGCTCGAATTTGCTATCCAAAGACTCCAGAGATGGAATAAAGAGTTCCCTGTTGCTGATGTAATTATTGGAAATCATGACCGCCTGATTGCAAGACGCTCCTTTGATTCAGATATTCCAAAACAATGGATCAAATCTTACAATGAAGTTTTGGGAACAAATTGGAACTGGATTGAGCGAGTTGTTTATGATGGGGTCCAATATGTACACGGTGAGGGTGGCAATGCACGAACAAAAGCAAAGAACGATCTTCAATCTACAGTCCAGGGGCATATTCACACGCAATGTTTTTCAGAGTGGTTTTGTGGGGCAAATTTCAAAGTTCTAGCAATGCAAGTGGGCTGTGGTGTTAATAATAAAAGCTATGCAGCAGCTTATGCAAAACACTTTAAAAAGCAAGCTATTGCATGCGGTGTTGTAATTGGAGGAAAAACAGCAATCAATTGCATGATGGACCTTTAAAATAGAGGCTAACTTTGAGCTCTAGTGTCTCTAAAAGTGTCTCTAAAAAAGCAAACCCCTACTCATAGCAGGGGCTTACACACTATTTAGCGGAGAGACAGGGACTTGAACTACTTCTGTAAATTGATATATATTCAATAAATAAGGGCATTTACAACATTTTAATTAATCATAATGTGTTTAAATAGTCTTTTTATATCCTTTTATGTAGTTTTGAACTGTCTCTAAAAGTGTCTCTATGAGTTTTTTTCTGCATCAAGGTTTTATTTTGTTTAATTTTTGGTTAAAAGGAAAAAGACTTAGGTATTCGACAAAAATTAAAATTGATCGTGAGGAATGGGATTTAAAAATCCAAAGAGCTAAAGCACGAAGAGGAGCTGTCGGTGAAGCAAATAGAAAGATCACACACGAGCTCAATGAATACCAGAAAGTCTTCGACGACTTAAAAAGATTTTATAAAGAAAGCCTCACAAAAGAAATTGTCAAAGCGAAATTTGATGAACAGTTCCAATTCGCTGAGAAAACAAAGTCTTTGAATTATTCAGAATATTTTCAGATTTATATCCAGCAAAAAAAAGACAGCGAATCAGTACAAAAGGACTCCTGGCAAAAATACACCCGTTTACACACAGCAATCCTGGAGCTTCAAAAGAAAAATAAAACAGTTTACAGGCTTTCAGATTTTGACTCAGCTTTTTTCAATCAACTGATTACCTATTTCAGAAAGGAGAAAAACATTTCAGACAATACCCTGAGAAGAAAGCTGGGCTTTTTTAAGTCTTTTTTAAATTGGTGTATCAAAAATGAGTATGTTGTGAATCTTGCTTTTAAAGATGTGAAAATTAAAGGGAGAGAAACCTCACACATTGCACTATCACAATCAGACCTGGACATTTTGGAAACCCTGGAGCTGGACCAAACAAAAAGCTATTACAGAGACCTGTTTTTGATTGGTGTTTATTCGGGACAACGGTTCTCAGATTACAAAAGATTTGACAGGACTTTTGTTGATGGAAACAACATTGTCATCAGGGCAAAAAAGACGGGTCAATTTTCATACATCCCATTGAGCAAAAAACTAAAAGCTCTCCTGGACAAATATGACTGGGATTTGCACACAATCTCTGGACAAAAATTCAATGATCACATTCATGCAATTTGTAAGATTGCAGGCTTCACAGAGTTAGTCAACAAAGACAGGTTTTATGGAAGTAAAAAAGTAACTGAAAGAGTTCCAAGATATAAACTTATTGCAAGTCACACAGCCAGGAGGACCTTTATCACATTAACCGAACAAAAGGGAGTTAGTCATTCGTTGATCATGCAAGTGACAGGAATCAAATCTCTAAAGACATTACAAAATTATATAAGAGCAGACAAAGACAGGCTTTCAGATGCTATTTTAAAAGCTTGGGATTAATCTTTTTTATTGATTGTGTGTTTGCCAAATTGCTCACTTATGTTTTTATGACTTGAAATAATCGCCTGCTGTTTTGCCTCTTCTAGTGCAATCTTAATCTGTTTTAGAGCGTATTGTGTAGATTTTCTAGTTTCACTATAAATTAATTCTCTAGACTCTTTTAAATACTCATAAATTTTATGTGAAAGTTTTTCTTGTCCCGCTTCTCTATTTTCTCGCCTTTCTTTGTCTAATGATATAATTTTGATCATTTCGTCAGCATGCATTTTCTCGAAAAAAGCGTCTCTTTTTGCTTCTTTATCTATAATAAATGTTTGTGATTCTTTTATAGCGGTTGCCATTTCATTGACTTTTATTTTTAGCAATTCGGTCTCATAAGCACTTTGTGTGATTGCTTTTTCAACATTTTTTGAAAGCGTATTGAGAGCAAAATCATGATCCCTGAGAGCTTCAATAATATATTGATAGGCTGAGTCATTTGATTTGTTTAGGGAGTTCACACCTGTTTCCTGGGTCTGTAGACCTTTGACAATCATTTCTCCATAACCCAAAACAACCCAGTCATGATTGAGCATGGGAAACCTTTTAACGACTTTGTCTAAAATTTTTGAGCTAGGTGTCAAGCCCTCAGAAATTACTTTGTGAAAAGTTGACGGTGATTTAATTTGACATTGATTACTAAATTCTGTAATACTGTAGCCTGTTGACAGTCTAAATTTGTCAAGTCTCTGACTTTGAGGTGATTTCTTTTCCTTTTCCATTATAAATTTGCAATTTTTTCTACTTTATAATTACTATTTTATTCCTTTTTTCATTCGAATTACAAATCTTTTTTACCCTAAATTTGTGTATAATCGATAATTTAGTATATATTTAATAAATAATTCGGATGAAAACAGGATCTGTTCCGTTTTCCTTCCTTTAAATGTAAACAAAAATGATAAGAAAATTGCATGAAAAAGCTCTAAAAAAGCTCAAAAGTATCAACACTTTAACTCTGTCTGGAAAGACTGAAAAACTCAAAAACGGGATAAGTGTTGAATACAAACATCAACTCATTGAGTTGGGTGAGTTGACACTCATTCTCTCAGGCACTATTGAGAATTTTCAATTAGCCTCCAGAACAATTGAGAGGACTTTTTTGGTGATCTCTTTACATGATCAAAACGGTCAGGAGTTTGGAACTACATCAAAGCAAAACTTTGAGTATAAAAAAGAATTAAAACGATTAATCACAGCATAATGACAAAAGAACAAATTGCAAAAAACCAGATGGCTCTTGAATCTTTATCAAAAAGATTTGACGGAATGGTTGCAAATATAAATGAACTAACCAGGATCATTGAAGGTCAAGAGCCTGCAAAATCTATTGTCTCAGGGGCACTGACTGTCGCTGAGGTTGCAAGACTTGCAAACTGCTCACCAATGACTATCAAAAAAGACATTGACAGAGGTCTTCTTAAAGTGGTCCACATAGCAGACAGGAAAAAGATTCCTGCTAAAGAAGCAAACGCATATTTAAACCCAAAATAAAATGAGACTTAGAAAATTAGAAACAGTAAAAGTTAATGGTGGCAAAGATTATGTAATGGTCGATAAAAGGATCATTCACTCTGCTGAGAATTTTGACTACAATGTCAAGATTAAAAAAGTTAAATACATCCATGAAATTAAAACCTGGCAAACATCCATTATTGTTGAAATTAAATGGACCAAAGATCAGAAAGAGTATAATGTTTATGAAGGCACTGCCTCTGAAACCATAGGAGTTGGAATGGTCAACAAGACTTCAGCTCTTGAAAATTGTTACACATCAGCTTTAGGAAAAGCATTCGGGTCCGCTGGTATTGGAATCCACAATGGAACTGCTTCAGGTGATGAAATGATCAAAGCAATAAACACATCAAAGCAAATTGATAAACACTACAATTTGATTCTGGAAAACCTAAAAGGATATCAAAACAAATATCCAGACTTTACAGATTTTCAAAATTATTTGACAGATAAAGCAATCAACTTGGATCAGGACCAGCTCACAAACATTTCACGAATCTGGAATAAAGCAGCTTGAGTTTTCCACAAACATATTATAAAGAAACACAAACAACTTGCAGAGGATGCGGAGGGCTTGCAAAAGAATTATATCAAAACTCTCCCTATTGCAGACACTGCCTTAAAAAAATAGAAAATGAATTATAAAGGAAACACAGTCGAAGATTACATTGAATTTAGTTCAAATCATATAAAACAATTGACAAAAAAAATGGATCAAAAAATTGAATTAAAAGCTCAGGAAATTAACAGCCAGGAGGAGCAGGCAATTACAGGGAAAAGAACAGCAAAAATGTGGATTGAAAGAGTTGTTTTAAAATGTAAACAAGGAAACATGGATCCAAAATTTGCAACCCTACAGCTCAAACAAACAGAGAAGCTTTTCAAAGCAGGGATCTCAGAATTGGAAGAGGATACAATGGAGTCTTTGATTGGAGTTGATCACTACATCTGGGGGGACCACAAAATCACCAGAAGAGAAGGTACAAAATCCGTTGATTATTCTGATTGTGAGGAAATCATGATCATGGAGCAGCATTTAAAAGAATTAAAAGGAAAGTACAAAGCAGCCCTGGAGGGAGTTTCAAAAGGTGTCACTGTGACCCTGGAGGACCATTGCTTTGCTGATGCTGATGGAACTATTCTGAAGCTGCCAAAGTGGAAATATAATAAATCGAGTGTAGTATTAACAAAAGTTTAAGGGGGGTAAGACTATCTGGACAATAAACAAGCCTCCCAGATGCTTTTAAAAACATAAAAAATGGAAAAGATTGAGAGTTATTTAAACCCGAAAAGAATGGCAATTCTAGAAGAAGAAAGTGTTGACGTTTTTCACGGAATGACACGAAAAGAAATTGATTGCAAAATTATTTTTATAAATGCAGCACTAATTTCGAGCAAAGAAAACACTGAAAAACTAACTTTAAAACAGAAGGATCTTGCTTCTTTTTTAAGCATTGCAGAAGAAAGGATCAGCAGATATTTGTCAAGACATGAGACACGGTACAAAGAGAGTGAAGACTACAGATCTCTGTCTGATAAATGGATTGAAAAGTTTTGCTCTTTTGATAGCACTGATCACAAAGAACATTTCAAAGATAAGCTGAAACAAATTGCAGAAACAAACTCTGAAAGATCATGCAAAAAAATGATCAATATTTTGCAAGAGCTTGGATTTTACCAAGCCCCTCAAATAATTTCTGAAGAGGAATTGAAACTAGTTGAGAATGACTAAAGATCCAGCATTTCTTTTTTACAGCTCAGACTTTCTCACAGGAGTATCAGACCTTACAATGGAGGAAAGAGGTCAGTTCATCACTCTTCTTTGCTTACAGCATCAAAAAGGACATCTAACTGAGAAAGTTATGCGATTGCAATGCGGTGGCATTCCCAATGCAGACGTCTTGGCAAAGTTTCGCATTGATGAAAATGGACTTTATTACAATGAACGTATTGAGCAGGAGAGAGATCGTAGGTCTAAGCACTCAGCAAAACAACGTGAAAATGCTTTTAAACGTTGGAATAAAGACAAATCAACAATTAAACAGACCTTATCCAATGGCAATGCCGTTGCAATGCCTTTAGAAACTGAAACTGAAACTGAAACTGTAAATGAAACTAAAACTGTAGTTGAAATATATCCAGCGTTTTCAGATTTCTGGAATCTTTACGACAAGAAGAGAGGTCCCAGGGACAAGATTGAAATGAAGTGGAAAAAACTATCACAGAAAACAAAAGAGCAAATTATTAACTATTTGCCAGAGTACATTGAATCAACACCTGACAAAAACTTCAGAAAGGATCCACAGACTTTTTTAAATCAGGAGTCCTGGAATGATGAAATTATAATTAAAAACCAAAACAATGGGAGAGCTCAAACGAATGGAGCAGACAGATCTGGCTTTAAACAGAGAATTGCTGCAAAGTTACAGTCCAGCTAAGTATTTCAAAAACACTAAGGTCAGAACTTTAGAACAGGCAGCCCTGGACAAACAAAGTCCAACACTAGGATCAATGATTAGAGATCAATCTCAAAGCTTTGCTGAGGGTGTTTTGGAAATTTGGATTTTGTTTTTAAATGAAAGTTTAGGAATTAAAAGGGAAATGACTAACCAACAGATTGAAATGGCAGCTCAGAGAATACTTCAGGATTATGGCTCAATAAGATTTGCAGACTTAACAGTTCTTTTTAAAAACATTATTAATGGTGATTATGGTCAGTTTTATGAGAGCCTTAACACTCCCAAACTAATGAGTTTTTTTAAAGATTACTTTGACAAAAGATGTAGTGTTTCATCAATGTCAAATGATTCAAAGCATTATGAGTTTAGACAGGACATTTCAGACGTTGCAGGAACTGACAGAAAAAGCAAGTCCAGGGAAGCTCAACAGAAACAAACACAAAACGCAATCTCACACATTAACATTGAAAAAGCTAAAAACAAAAATTAAAAAACTATGAGTATAAAAATTGAACTAAGGGGAACAGTCTACCAGGTAGGAAGCCCCACCGAATCAAAAGGAGGATTTATAAGTCAAGAAATGATTTTGCATGTCCCAAATCCAGAATTCCCTGACCATTTTAGAATTGAATGGAATCAAAAAGGAATTGAAAATTTAAGAAGTAAGAACATCCAGGACAATGATCATGTAGACATTACAGCTTATTTAAGCGGAAAAAAGTATCAAAAGGCTACAGAAGACTTTGAGAGAGCTTTTAATCCGTTTAAAGGCTTTAAAATTGATAAAGTAGTACAAGAGACAGCAGTCTCTGAGGACCTGACTCCTTTTCCTGAATTGGACAAGGTTGAAGCGATTGAGGTTAAACCTGACCTCCCCTTTTAATTAAAAATAGAAAAAATGAACAACAACATCACAAACAAAGATCTGATTGCTGCTTTTTTAAGAGCTGTTATTCCTGTAGCTCAAAAGTTTTTAGATCAAGAAATGACAACGCAAACTCCAGGAACTCAAATGAGTTTAGTCAAAGACGAACAGCCGAAAGACATTAAACAATTAGTCTTTCAGAAAATATCTAGAAACACCAGATATAAAACAAAAGACATGATCCAAATGGTTGACTTAAAAATCAAAGGAAAAAGTCAAAGCGAAATTGCAGAGGAGTGCAATACAAGTCAGTCAAGAGTTTCAATATATCTGAGAGCTTTTAAAAGACAGTACGCTCTTGAAAAACAGGCTGCATGAGATAGCCTGATCCCCTTAAAGGATTTTATTTTGATAAAAAAGGGAGAGTATTTCATTTTTCAGTTAGTGAGTTTTTACCCTTTCTCCGAAAATCCCCCATTTAAACCTTGGGGGTTTTTTTGTGGTCTGCTGCCTTTATTCTATATTTGAAATAGAGAGTTTTACCATGACTTTCTTTTCTATTTTTCTCTATTAAAAGGGCAGTTAATCTTTCAGGATCGCTGCCTTTTTTTTATCTTTATAATGTTTTTAAAAATTCTTTAGCATTAAAGAGCAGGTATCTTAGCGGAAACTGCTCTTTTTTGTTTATAACCCTGTATTTTTGTTGAAACTTTTATACTGGCTTTTCACTACCTATTTTATAGCTTTGATTTATCCAGGTAGTCATATTGAAAAATATGGCAACAAAAAACAGATACCGAAACAAAACAGTCCCTCAGCTTATCAAAATAGCTGTGAGGCATTTTCATCTGTATATCCGAAACAGAGACCAGGGACAACCCTGCATCTCATGCGGATCCCATAACACCTCAGACGCATCACACTACTTCTCAGCAGGCAATCACCCAGCCACTAGATTCAATGAAGACAATGTCCATCTAAGTTGTAGAAAGTGCAATTTCTTTTTAGCTGGAAATCTTATCCCCTACAGACAAAATCTTATTGAAAAAATTGGATTAAACAATTTTGATGTCCTGGAGCTCAAAGTTCAAATTTCAAAACAACTCGGTCACAAGTGGGACCGCTTTGCTTTAGTTGAAATCATTGAGAAATATAAAGCCCTAAACAAATGACCAAAAGACAAGCCTTTGAATACCTCGCATCTAAATATGACGAAATAAAAGAATTTATTTATCAAGTCGATGACAATTATTTTAAAATGAAAGGACAGTATCACCAGGATATTACACAAGAGTTTTATTTGAAAATGTACAATGAAATTGAAAAGCTTGAAAATGACCCTTCTCAAATAAACAAATTCCTTGACCGATTCTATGACTCAGGCACGTTTAAACTATATACAGTGATTAGGAATATGTACATCGACATGATCAGGAAAGAGAAAAAATATCTTTATCTGGAAGACAGTGTCATTGCTGGGATTAAAGCAAAGCAAGGGAGACACCTGGAGGAGCAGCCTGAAATTATCCTGGACAATGAAAAATCCATCAATCAAAAGGTTAACAGCTATGTCGACAGCTTTTACTGGTTTGATCGCAAAGTTTTTAATCTCTACAGATATAATTTTAAATATCACACCACAAACATGAGCAAACAAACAAAGCTTTCATATTCTACAATATACAGGACCGTTCAAAGATGTAAAGTAAAAATAAATGATAAACTAAAAGATCAGTATTATGAAGAGTAAAGGTCTGGGAGACGACATTGAGAAGTATATCACAAAACCCCTGGGAATTAAAAAAGTAGTTGACACAGTTGCAAAGGCAGTTGAAAAAGACTGTGGCTGTGAAAAACGGAAATCTGTGCTCAATTCCTGGTTTCCAAAGAAAGGGAATCTGACTCAAAGTGAGTTTGACTTTTTGACCATGTTCTTTGAGACTTACAACGGGACCAGGCTGAAATCTGAAGGTGAGAGGGACATGCTTTATGTGATTTACAACAAGATAAACAGGACCAATGAGAAGCCCTCTGGATGCAGCGCATGCCTTAGAAGCATAGTTGAAAGCCTAAGAACTGAAGTCAAACTCTATGAGTAAAAGATTAGAAAAACCATATAAGCTGAGAAAGCATCCAGACAATCCCAGGATCATAAAAGATCAAAACTACTTTTCCCTGGTCAAGTCAATGGAAACATTTCCAGAGATGTTGGAAAAAAGACCAATTATTGTCAATGAAGACATGGTCATTTTAGGAGGGAATATGAGACTCAGAGCTGCTCAGGATGCTGGGATGAAAGAGGTCTGGATTGATGTGGCTGTTGGCTGGAGTGAAGCAAAACAGAAAGAGTTTGTGATCAAAGACAATACAAGCTCAGGAGAGTGGGATTTTAACATGCTTGCAAATGAATGGGAGTCACAAGATCTCACAGATTGGGGTCTTGAAATTCCAGAGCCAAAAGAAACTGAAACAAAAGAAGATAAACCAAAATGCGACTGCTGTGGAAAATGATTGGGAATTAACACTGGGATTTTATCAGGGCTTTTTAATAGGCTTTAGAACATACCCACAAAAAGGGCTCACAGATTATGTGATTTATATGCCATTTATAGATTTATGCTTAACCATATACGATGAGTAAAGAACAGAAATACAAATACAGAGACAAACATTTTGCAACCTGGGATCCTGAGAAAGGTTTTCCAGAAGACTTTTGGAATTACAGAATTCATCCAATTACAGGATTCTATGTTGAGAGTGTAAAGACTCAAAATGAAGCTACAAAAAAAAAATATTCAGATTCTGTTCGATCACTACCAGTCAAATTGAAGGTTTTAAAAAAGTATTGCAACAAATTCAACGGATATTTTAAATATTAAATACAGGCAAATAACAGGCATCATGGAGAAAGACAAACATCTAAAAAATACACGCTGGAAAAAAGGACAATCTGGAAATCCATCAGGGAGACCCAAAGGATCAATGAACAGATCTACAATGGCTAAAAAATGGATGGAGGTTGAAGTCACAGCAATAAACCCCTTGACTTTAGAAGAGGAGAAAATGACCCAGGAGGACCTGATGACCTTAGCTCAAATCAGAAAATCATTAAAGGGAGACACTGCAGCATATAAAGAACTAAACAACAACAAATATGGACCTGCAAAAGAATCCATTGCGATTGAAACTGATGCGCCTTCAATTGACTTTTCGAAAATCTTAGTTTTTAAAGATGACCCAGCAGACAGATCAGATTGAGTTTAGTTATAAATACAAAAGATTCTGGAATCAAACTAGATACACAATTCTCACTGGAGGACGTGGATCAGGAAAGTCTTTTTTTACAGGTGTCTTTCTTTTGGGTTTGACCCATGAGTCTGGACACACGATCCTCTTCACAAGATACACACTCAGGTCCGCATCAGTTTCAATCATTCCTGAATTCAAAGAGAAGATTGAGCTCCTGGGATTACAACACAAATACAAAATCACCAGGGATGAAATAGTCAACAGAGAGAACGGATCCAAAATTCTTTTTCGTGGAATCAAAACCTCTTCAGGTGATCAAACTGCAAATCTCAAATCTCTCCAGGGAGTCACAACTTGGGTAATGGAAGAAGCTGAGGAAATTGATGAGGAGTCCTTTGACAAAATAGATCTGTCAGTGAGACAAA
>Ga0307488_10001391_pt1 | contig 20123 bp, 24 predicted proteins | sample SB02metaG_FD_202248 | JGI IMG/M metagenome (GOLD analysis project Ga0307488, IMG submission 202248) | Sea-ice brine microbial communities from Beaufort Sea near Barrow, Alaska, United States - SB 0.2 | ecosystem: Environmental > Aquatic > Marine > Coastal | place: USA: Alaska | collected... | reverse complement strand
CAAGATATTACACGGAAGTTAGGTATTAGTATATTTACAAAATGGCCTGAGGAGTAAGATGGACTTATCTATTAGTGAATTACACTTAACAAAGCCACCGTGGACTTTACGAAACAAATTAATTGCTAAACAGCTATTGCCTAATAAATCAGTAATTGATATTGGCGGAGGCGCTGCAGATTTCAAAAAATATTACACTCCGAGTAAATATTTGAACGTTGACGGCATGCCTATGGAAAAGGTTGATCTAATATTAGATTTAAATCAAGACTATGATACACAACTAGAAACAGGTTGGGATTATGCTGTTAATAGTGGTATATTAGAATGGGTAACACAAGTAGATGAGTTTTTGTACAAACAACGCAACCTAGCCAACCAATATATTTTTACTTGGCATATAGAACCAATGTGGGGTAGGATGAGCTTTGAACGAATTGAGTCTATTATAAAGGATAATTATACTATTATAGATACAGTTCCTTGGGGAAGTCAAAATATTTATAGGTGCCAACCGTTATGAAAAAATGTGTATATCCACAAAATATTTTAATTGTAGGTAATGATGGGTATACAGATACATGCCCATTGGAAACTGCTAATCTACGGTTAGAAAATATTAATGGCGGAATACGTAATGCTTGGGCAAGTCCTAAGTACGATGACTTTAGAAATAACTTAGATGATTACCTAGATAACAAAAAGAAAATTTGTTGGCAATGTAATATGTTAGAAAAGAATGGCGGTATTAGTTTAAGAACAGAAACGCCTTTACTTTCCGAAAAACCTGAACTCAAGGCAATACAGTTTAAACTTAGTAATCGATGTCAGCTTGTTTGCGCCCATTGTGGACCTAACCTAAGTAGTAGCTGGGGCAAGTTTGTAGGACAAAAAAATTACATAAAACAGTTTGATCTTGAAGATCACGTATTACAAGAATTAAAAGAACTTGTTCCCACAATGAATTATTTAAGATTTACTGGTGGCGAGCCTTGGATGGATCCGATGCATTGGAAAATTTTAAAAGAATTAAAAGATGTAGATAAAAAAGATTGCGAACTACATTATATTACAAATGGGTTGTCAACAGTACGTGAAGATTTATGGCAAGGCTGGAAGCAAGTACAAGTTATGCTTAGTGTTGACGGATTTGGAAAAAGCTATGAATGGTTTAGAAGAAAATCAAAATGGGAAGATTTAATTGCAGGGTATGAACGGTTAAAACAAATACCCAATGTGCGTATTAAAATAAACTTTTCACTTACTCCTTGGACAATTAATTATTTGCAAGAAGCAAAAGATTATTTTAATGAACCCATGTTGGTAGTACCAATTATGTCACCTTGGCATTGTAGCTTAGGATCATTAACAGTAGAAGAATATGCTAATTTAGGATTGACAAACTTTGAAGAATATGCTAAAATAATAGGAAGTAATCCTAAAGGAGCTAAGTATTTAAAGACTTGGGCAACTAGTTGGGATTTAAGATGGAACACTCCTGGATATGCTGAAGAAGTACATCCATGGCTAAAGAAAATATGATAGAAACAGAAATAGTTAATAAAAAAACACAGTCACAAGAGTTATTAGACTTTTGCTATAATGCAGGTCTACTAACATCTGATGAAGCACATGTAAATATGTTTCATAAAAATTGGCATGACAGACCTGAAACATTACCGTATGTACTATATCTTAGTAAACGATTTGCAGGAGACAATGGTGAATTTTTTATTATTAGAATAAATGGAAAGATTGAAGGCATCTCTGGAGTACAAGTATCTAACTTTGATAGTAATGTAGCAATGGGCGGCGTAAGAAGTTTTATATCACCTGAGCATAGAGCAAAAATGCTTATAGGACATCATTTGTTACCTTTGCAATTAGCTTGGGCTAAACAGAGAGGATTAAAAACTATACTGTTATCTTTCAATGAGTATAATAAAAGATTAATGAATTATTTTAAACGTTCAGGCATGGGTGTGCCCAAGGCAAGAAATCCTGACAGGATGTTCTATAATGGTGTCAATGAAGTACCATTCAGTGTAAACATACAGCACACTCAACAATGGGTTTTATATCATAAGATTGATGAAACATATACACCTAACTGGGAAAAAATTGCATGGAATATTACTTAAGATAAATATTAATATGCACAACTTTACCAGATCTGACACAAATACATTAACGTATATACAGTATACAACATTAGTAATTGCTATTGTTGGTGCCTTTTACGTTGATTTTAGTATGCAAATGGCACTATTATCAGTTGCATTTTTTTATGTGTTTAGCATATTAGGTTTAAGTTTAACTTTACATAGATACTATAGCCATAAAAACTTTGAATTTAGACACGAATTATTACGTAAGTTTTTTACAATTATTGCTATATTATCTGGCAGAGGAAGTCCTTTAGGTTGGGTGTACATACATAGGTTACATCATAAACATGCTGATACTGATAGCGATCCACACGGCCCAACTACTACGGGATTTAAAATGTTTGGCTTTAAACCAGTTGACGAATCTAAAGAAAAAATGAAAATGTTTTTAATTAAAGATTTTATCAATAAAGAACACCTAGCATATCACAATAACTATTTGCTTTTCATAATAGGGTATGCTTGTCTATTATGGATTATTAGTTTTGATTTGTTATACTTTGCTTATGTTTTGCCTTTACTTAGTATACAGTTTAGTCAAAACTGTTTTAACTTTTTTGCCCACAAGACAGGGTATAGAAATCATAATACTAAAGACGACAGTACAAACACTATATGGTTATGGCCGTTAATCTGGGGTGACGCCTGGCATAATAATCATCATAATAATTTAGCAAAGTTTACTACTAAAGAAAAGTGGTGGGAGTTTGATCCTGTAGTTAAAATAGCCGGAGTTGTAAAAAAATGATAAAATATTTAAAAAGCAATACAATAGTTGCACAGTTAGTCCTATTAGTTTCATTAATTGGTACAGTGTATGGGTATTATTTGTATGGACTAAGTTTAGGAACAGCGTTGCTTCCAGTCCTAGGATACTTCCTTTATGTAGGATTAGGAATAAGTGTAACCTTTCATCGTAATCTTACTCACAAAGCATACAAAACACATTCGTGGATTACAAAGTTAGGTACATTGCTAGGTACATTTAGTAATACTGGTAGTAGTATTGTTTGGGTAGCGATCCACATGAATCATCATAGGCATGCAGATACTGAAAAAGATCCGCATAGTCCTAGACATGCAGGACTAAAAACATTTGCTTTAGAATACGATTTAGATACTAGTAAAGTTAGATGGAAAATGAAACATCTAATTGGTGACAGGTATCATATGTTCTTACATAAGTATTATTTTGGTGTAATAGCAGCCTGGAGTTTATTTTTGTATTTAATTGGTGGATTTTATTTAATGGTATTTTTACATTGGTTTCCAATGATTATTAGTGGAGCAATGAGTAATATTGTTAACTACATAGGTCATAAACCAGACTGGTGGGGCGGGTATAGAAGATACGATACTATAGACGATAGTATAAACAATTGGCTATGGGCAATACCAAGTTGGGGTGAAACATTACATAACAATCATCACAAACGGCCTTATTCGTATAGTCATGGTGAAAAATGGTATGAAGTTGATATTGGTGCTTGGATAGTACGGCTAATTAAGGTTAGATAATATATGACTCAGGTAGTACTATTTACAGGGACTTCTCGTACAGATCCTAATAATAAGATATTCTCTATGCAGGACATGACTGCAACAGTACTCGCAAGACCATTAGGTGCATATCAAATTGCATCTATTTTACGTGATGCTGGATATACAGTACAAGTGATTGATAGATATCATTGGATGATTAGAGAAAAAGGTAAAGACTTTTATAATGAAGTTATTAGACCATTTATTGGCCCTGAAACATTATGGGTAGGATGGAGCAATACTTTTTGGGAAGGTACTGCTAGAAAAGATGAAACTGATTTAAAAAATATTGGTTACTTAGCAGAGGCAGCAAAAGCAGTTGGTATGCAAGAAGCAGGCATAGCTGCCATGCAACGATTTAGAGAAAACTCAAATCCTAATATGAAATTTGTAGTAGGTGGAGCAAAAACATGGCGTTGGAGTCAACAAGATTTTCACTTCTTTGACTATTATGTTGAAGGGTATGCTGACGTTATGGCATTAGAACTAACTAATTACCTAGCAGGAAACGGTCCTAAACCAGCAACTAAGCCACAAGATGACGGCTCAGAAGTTTTAGATTATGATAGACGAGGTGATTCTTTTGACTTTGTAAATCATGTACACAAGTGGGATCCTTCGGACCATATAAATCAAGGAGAAGCACTACCGATTGAAATAGCACGAGGTTGTATATTTAGATGTTCGTATTGCAGTTTTCCTTTAAATGGTAAAAAGAAGTTAGATTTTATTCGTGACCCTGGATATCTTCGCGAAGAACTTACAAGAAATTACGAAGAACACGGAGTAACAAAATATTATTACGGCGACGACACACACAACGATAGTGTAAAGAAATTAGAATTTTTGTATGATGAAGTGTATTCAAAACTAAATTTTAAAATTGAATTTGCTACATATCTAAGATTAGACTTATTAGCAGCCCATCCGCAAACAATACCATTGCTAATGGAAAGTGGATTAACATCAACGTTTTTTGGCATTGAAAGTTTTAACTATCATGCAAACAAACCTATGGGCAAGGCTGCTACAGAAGAAAAAATCTATGAAAATTTATACAAGTGTAAAGACGTATGGAAAGACAAAGTCTTTATTCATGCTGGGCTAATAACAGGATTGCCAAACGATTCTGAAGAAACAATGATGGAATGGGGAATGAAAGCTACAGCTAAAGACTCTCCTATTGACTATGCAATGATAACTGAATTACATTTATTTCCTACTTGGGGCAAGGATGCACACTGGGCAAATAAAATGGAACTTAATCCAGACTTTTATGGTTATACATTTGACAAAGAAGGCATTGAATGGACTAATAATAAAGGAGTAACAAAAACACAAGCAGCTATAATTGCAAAGAAGTTACTTAATAATTTAGATGATAACAAAATGGGAGTTGGCTGGTCTAACGAGAATAGCCAAAATCAAGGATGGTACAGTTTTGCACATGCAGCAAACTGTGGAATGACAACACATGAGTATCTTAACAAAGGTAAGATGGATATATTAAGACGTAGAGAATCATTGTTAGATCAGTACTACCAAAAGTTAGTTAAAGGCGCAAGTGCCGAACAATCCAAAAGAAAAGGAGAAATATGATGGCAGAACATTGGGGATATCATGCACTATTTGATTGTACTGCATGTGACATACCAAAAATTACAGATAAACAAAATGTCTATAACTTTTTAAAAGATTTAGTAGTCGAAATTGATATGATATCTTTCGGCGAACCTTGGATTGAACATTTTGCTACACACGAACCAGATAAAGCAGGTATAAGTTTTTTTCAAATGATAGAAACTAGTAATATTAGCGGACATTTATGTGATAAAAATGGCGATGCTTATATTGATGTCTTTAGTTGTAAAGAATATGATGTAAGCAGCGCACAAGCAATGATACAAAAATATTTTAATCCACAAAAAGTAAGTCTAAAATATATTACTAGATCAGCAAGTTAGGTGATTATAAATGATTCTGTTGTTTACTGATGTTAGCCATACCCCTGGAATAGGAAAATATGCCGGAACATATAAAGTAGCTACGGAATTACGTAAACACGGGTATGAAACACAAGTAATAGACTGTTTTAAATATCTTGGATTAAAAAGACTAAAACTTGTTTTAGATAAATTTTTAAATTCTGAAACAATACTTATTGGTATTAGCAATACACTTATGTATAATCAAAAATCAATGTGGGGTATAACCGACATAGAATTTGAACAGTTTGTAAGTTATGCAAAAACTATTAATTCTAAAGTAAAATTTATGGTTGGCGGAGCAGGAGTAACAAAGCTGTCAAGCTGGCCGTATATAGATTTTACAATACTAAACAAAGGCGACAATGCTATAATAGCACTTGCAGATCATGTTACAAACAATGCTCCTTTAAAATACACACAAGTTAACAACACAAAATTAATTGATGGTAACGATTATTTTTATAGCCAAGAAGAGTTTTCTACAAGTTTTATTAGATTTGAAAAAAATGATGTAATATTAGATGGCGAAGCATTGCCTATAGAAGTTGCTAGAGGGTGTATATTTAAATGTGCGTTTTGTTTTTATGATTTAATTGGCAAACGTATAGGCGATTGGACTAAAACTGAAGACACGTTGTACGAAGAAATGATGTACAACTACAACATGTTTGGTACTACTCAATACATGATTAGTGATGAACTAGTAAACGAAAGTATTCCTAAATTAGAAATGCTTGTTAGCCTTGCACAGAACCTACCCTTTAAATTAGAGTATACTGCATATGCTCGAATGGACCTAATTGTACGATATCCGCAAATGATTCCGTTACTACAAGCAAGTGGCGCAGTAGGTTTATCTTTTGGAATAGAAACATTTACACATACTGCTGGAAAAGCAGTAGGAAAGGGCATGGATCCTGATAGAATAAAAGATACCTTAGAAGACTGTAAAGCAGTATGGAAAGACGATGTTTTAATTAGTAGTAACTTTATTGTTGGCTTACCAGGAGAAACTATACAGGATATAAAAAATACTGTAAACTATCTTCTTGAAGAAAACTGTCCCATCGATGCGTTTGAACTTAATTTACTTACAATAAAAGACGATAGCGACGGCAAAGTAGGTAATAAAATGGGCGAAGACCCAGACAAATACGGTTATACTATAGATAGCAATAAAGGGTGGATTAGTAGCCACATGGATCGAAATGAAGCAAAACTTTTCTTAAATAACTTAAAGAACGATCCTATTGTAAAAAACAAAAGAAAATTTATGAGTGCAACTTATATAGGACGTATTATGAGTTTAGGTTATAGTATACAAGATATCTTTAAACTTATGAATGACCAAACTTTTTTAGAAACAATACAGCAAGTAAACTTGCGTACACATTATAAAAAAGAAGAATATTATAGAAAGTTAATGGATTTATGAATACTTTTTGTGCATTTGATTTAGGTATATCTAATTTAGAAAAACAAAGCATGTTAGATGAAATTTTAAAATGTTCTGACCCATACTGGTACTACGATAAATTTAGAGGATGTAAAATGCTTCCAATATTTAATGGCGGAAGTCTTACTAATCATACATCTAAAGGAACATTAATGTTTACATCAGCAGGCAGGCAATGTAAAGTCCTAATGGATGTTCTATCAAAAAAAGTATTTCCTTTTATGGATCCAATTGGCCGCGTTACTATTTTAAAAACAAATAAAGAAACTGCATTAAACACACATTTAGATTGCAATGAAAACGAGATTGGCACATTACAGCATAAATTTAGGATTGCCTTAAAAGGTCAAATAAATACATTATACTTCTTAAACAAGGATTTAGAAAAAGTTTACATACCTAACAATTATGATACTTATATTTTAGATGGCGGACATCCACATTCTCTAGATCCTGGATATGAAGAAAAAATAACCTTGTGCATAGGAGCTCCGTGGAAAGGGTTTCCTACTGATAGTTATAAAAAGATATTAGAAAATAGTTTGCATACTATAGAAGTGAGCAGACCTAGTTATATAAAAGAAGAATGGAAATCATCATAATGGAATATATTATTATATTTTTTAGTTGGACTTTTGTATTATACTGGTCACACAGAATATGTCATCATGTGCCTTACTTAAAACAAATACATTGGCACCATCATAAATTTGTTACAGATCAGCAACCGACATGGATGTGGCAAAATATATTCTTGTATAGTGATGACTGGATGAGTACACTTGATATTATTGTAACTGAAATTATACCTACTTTAATATTTTGCTACTTTACAGGACATTGGTGGATAGCTGTATGGTATTATATTTGGACAGCATTTATTCAAGAATGGATTGAGCATAATAGTAATTTTAATGTTTGGCCATTTAGTGCAGGCAAATATCATTTGAATCATCACAAAAATTGGAGACACAATTTTTCATTGTTTTTTCCTATTTGGGATATAGTATTTAAAACTCATAAACCACTTACTGACAATACTAATTAGATATATATTAATATGATAACACTATCCGAAAACAGCTGGAACTCATGGAAGTATGACAACCGTGCATTATTCAGCAGATCAATAAACTCCCAAGAAAAACTTATTCCTGTTTACAAAAAAATGGACAGGAATATTTTGTCATTTAAAGAAGAAGCATTACTAGCTGCAAAAAGTACTAAAGATCATTTTCCAGACCAAAAGTTAAATTTATTTTTTAGTGGCGGGCTTGATAGTGAAATAATGTTAAAGTCCTTTTTAGACATCGGCGAAAAGCCAAATGTTTTTATTGTAAGATATGAAGACGATATTAACCTGTATGATGTAAGTTATGCAGTATCAATATGTAGTTCGCTAGGTGTTGACTTTAAAATTATTGATATGAATTTAAAAAAGTTTTTTGAAACTGACGCAGAACGTGTTGCTGAAGAAGCACAGTGTGATAGGCCAAGAATGTTACCTAGTATGACATTCGCTGATTATGTTGACGGAGTTTCGCTATTATCAATGGGAGATATGTATTGGGCTAGACCTCATGCTGATTATAGTATAAAAGCACAATGGGTAGCAATTGAATTAGAAAGTGATTTTGCAGCTGATAGATATAATATACTACATAACAGACCTAGTGTTCATCTTTGGGCGCGATGGTCACCTGGTATGATGATGGCGCATACTAAATGGAAATGGTTTCATAGATTAATAAATGATGAGATCAAAGGCAAGTTAGGTAATAGCTCTAGCAAAATGCAAGGCTGGCGAGAAGAATTTCCTAATATAATGAACAGAGAAAAGGTTCACGGCTTCGAAAAGATTGATCCGTTAATTGACGAGTTTGAAGGATTTCTGTATAAAAAGTGGGACGGTCTTCCGTATCGTAGGCAGTATGATATGACTCTTGATGAGTTATATATTATGGTTACTGGGAAGAATTACGCTGCCAATAGCGTTTAGTTTCAGAACCATTTTTAAAATGGTCAAGTAGTTCCTCTATACTTATAAACATGTTGTGTGATCTATAGTCGTGTTCCATGCCATTAATAATAAAGTCAATCTTTTCACACCCTTGTGATTTTGGAAAATACTCTAATGCATCTCCCCAATTTTTACCATAAAATATAGGCTTAATAAATAAGTCCCAATAGTTAATTATACTAATAGGATCGTCGCCTTCGTATGATAAAGTTGGTATTTGGTAATAGTTCCATGCATTGCACATAGCGGTCAATACACCGTCTTCTAGTATACTGGCTAATACATGCTCGTCTTTTTCAAAACCCACTACTGTACGGTCGTTACAGAGCGCCTTATAGGCCCGTAAACGTGCATACTCTACACTATTTGCTGACTCAAGTATGTAGTGTTTACCGTTGTGTACATAAGGATCAGGACCATTAAATCCTTCTATAAATGTATAATGGCTAGGTATATGTTTTAAGAAAAAACTATGTAATATTTGGTTAGGTGGAATTTGTAATCTTTCTGATTCAGCTAGTATCTTATTTTTAATCTTATAAGGATTAATAGTAACAACTTGTAAATCTAAATTCCATTTATCTCTACATTTTTGTACATTTTCCCATTCGTTATCGTTGTATCCAGGCATATGCATAAACGCACATGGTACTGAAACACCAGCATCTTTAAATGCCAAATAAGTTGCTTGGCTATCAGTGCCACCACTAAAACTTAATATAACTTCTTTATGGGTTCTTAAAATATAGGAAGCCCGTTCAGCAAACTCTTCTCTAGGAGCCTTTGCTGAACGAGCTAATGGTTCTACATCTATGTAAAACTTATTTTCTATAAAGCCGTAACTCATTACGCAGCTTTAGGTTTACGGCCTCTTTTCTTAGGTGCTTCAACTGGAGCATCTTTAAGACTTGGGTCGATGAGCTCGGCTACGATCTTTTGCCATGGCACAACGTTCCATGAACGTTCATGTGCATAGTATAAGAACATATTAATTGCTGTTGCTAACCCTGCAAAGATACTAGCAGTACCCCAACTTCCTGTAACTAGGAATGGAATTAAGAAGTTGTTACCTGTAATAACAACTCTCCAACTAATCATTTTTGCAGCTGATCTACCTTCTAGGTCATCAAAAGCTCTATTTGGATTTTCTTTCCTCCATAATTGAAAAAAGTTCCAAGCTCTCTCATGTAACCAGTATAGGGTGCTGTTTATCAGTGTCGCCCATCCAGCAATTTTTAAACCAACTAATAGGCTTCCGGTAGCTAGAAAGCCGTTAACTATGTGTGATATAGTTAATAACACTCTCCATGAAACCATCTTTGCAATAGTTCTTGGGTGTCTTTCTGTAAACTTAGTAAACATTATGTCTCCTTTTAATTAAGTACGTATATTATTTATTCCAGAGTAATTTAGATGTATTAACTTCTGGCGCCATTGGTCCAATCTTATAGTTAGTACTATGTACTTCTAAGCCATCATCGAATCCGTGCTCTCTATTTACAAATCTGCTTGCATGTTTTCTTACAAACTGAATTCCTTCTTTCCATATGCTATGATGTTTTGTTCCACGGTAGCCTTCTATATACCATGCATCAAACTCGCTGTACCAATCAAGTGTTGCTTTGTCAGACTGAAACCAATTGTTATTCCAGGTTGAATATAAAATAGGACGTAACTCTCTTTCATGAATAGTTCTAAATATATCCGCTGTAAGATTTTTTCCATACCAATAGGGTTGTTTGTTTGGAGTTAATTCTAACCATTTTTTTATAACATATGCCTGCTTGCATAAAATGTCAACACTTTCAGGTGCCCAGTAAAAATATTCAACTACGCTATTATCATATTCTTTGATATGATTCTCAATTGTAATAATATTTGTTGATCTATCATTAAAGCGTATATAAAAGTCTCCGTTGCTATGTATAAATGTTCTAGGTTTTTCAACTCCTAAGACTAGTGCAAGTTTTTTACTCTTATCAAACTGTTTTCGTACATCATTAAAATGTATGTAATTAAAGCGTGTAACATTTAATGGATTAAGCCCTTCTCGCTTATCCATAATCCAACTTGCATCACCAGCTTCTAACCAAGAGTCAAAAAGATAATCAGACATATCTAAAACAGTAATTTTTGTTTTTGGTGCTCTTTTTTTAATTTCCTTTAGTCTAGGAATAGTTTGTAAGTAATGCTCCGAAGCTGCATGTTTAGGATCTTTATTATTAACATCTATTATAGTATGTTCTCGGTTTGCCTTTTCCATAGTATTAACTACTATTTCATCTAGGTGTATTCCTTGTCGTAAAAAACTTTCTACAATATTTTGACTATCGGCACCGCCACTATAACTAAGCATAATGTAATCGTAATTATCACGTAACTGTTGTGTACGTCTGTCATATAAAGCGTCTAAACTTTCAGGAGGCTCTATATGCCACGGATAGTTACTAAAGACTTCGTGGTTAAAATGCCATTTAACATCTTTATAATGTGCTTGAGCGTGTAAACATGCTTTGATCTTACTGTCAAATTCAATATTGTCTACTGTGTAATAGCCTAATTTTTTGTTTATCATATCACATCTATTTATGAACATAAACTACGTATATAAATAAATGTGATGGCAAACATAACTATTCCGATTATCGCGGCTGCAATGAATCAAGTATCTGATTCTACCCTAGCAATAGCATGTCGTCGTGCAGGCATTTTACCTAGTATAAGTTTTATGAATTGTATTGATAAAGATACTCATCGTATAGACTGGAACATTTTTGAAAATGAAGTTAAAAAGTTTAATGATAGTACAGGTAGTAGTGATTTAATAATTAGCATTGGAACAAAAACTTTATTATTTAAAAGTGTTAGAGAAAAACTAATACAGGTATTTGATAATATAGGATATAGTCATCTTGAAATTATTCCGTTAAATGATCTTAACTTTACACATGTTGATTTTGAAAAACAATACAAAGCAAGATTAGATGAGCTTGCTAATATAAAAGCACAATTATCTAATCCTATTATATATTGGAAAAGTATAGGATTAAAAGGAGCAATGCAAACTTTAGAGTATGCTAACTTTATAGATGGCATAATCTTAAAAGGCGAAAACGGCGCAGGGACTATAGCTGCTTCGTATGGTAATTTAGAATATAACATTAAAACAATAAAAGAAACTTATCCTAATTTAAAAATAGTTGCAAGCGGTGGCATAAGTACAAATGCTGACATTAAAAGGTATTTAAAACTTGGAGCAGATCAAGTTGCAATAGGTACATTGTTTGCTGCATCTGAAGAAAGTAAAATTGCATTAGAGTCAAAAAAAGAATATATTAATAAAAGTGCTAACGACCTTTCTTTAATATCCGGTTATCAAAGTGGAATTATGTTTAAAAAATTAGATAAAGATGATGCTAACAATACATATAGTTTACGTGAAGGTATGCAATCGCCAAAAAGTGGACATTTGTTTGCTGGCAAGGCGATAGAGCATATTGATAATATACAGTCTGTAAGTGCAATAGTGGAGAAATTATGGCCGACGAAATGAAATTTAGTTTAGATAGCTTTTGCCCCGAAGCCTGGAATCAAGTTGAGATTGACGCACAGGGTGATTATAAAATTTGTTGCCTTGCAAATTACGATAAAGACTTTGGTATGGCTTTGGATAAAGACGGCAAGGTAATGAATGTTACAACACATACAATCCAAGAAGCAATGAATAGTGAAACTCATAAAGACCACAGAAAAGAAATGAGTCAAAATATAAAACCTAAACGTTGTCGTAATTGTTTTGATAGTGAAGAAAGCACACGTAATTTAAAAGGGTTTGGAAAACACAAAGACAAGTTTGCACATTTAGGTATTAGTAAAAGGCAACGTGTTTTAAGAAAAACTACTAGAGATATACCTGAGTATACAACAATTGAACAAGCACCACTAGTAACAAGCAGTGACGGAACTTTAGATACATCAAAGGCTAAAGTAGTTAATCTAGATATGCGATTTGGTAACTTATGTAATCAAAAATGTATTATGTGTAGTCCGCAACATAGTAACCAATGGTACGAAGACTGGGTTGCTATTGGATACGGAGCTCCACAGTACAATCGTAATCAAGGTGCTTATAGTAAAGGTAAAGCAAAAGAATTTAGTTTTTTTTATGATGAACATAATAGAATTAAAATGGACGGAATGGATCCTTGGTGGGAAGCAGACGAGTGGTGGGATACATTTGATAACATGGCTCCTAATTTACGATACATATATTTTACTGGAGGCGAGCCGTTAATTGTACCACAGATGCAACAATGTTTGGATAGACTTATAAAAGGCGGATACGCAGAAAACATACAGTTGCGATATGATACAAATCTAACTGTAATTAATAAAAAAGTTATAGATAAATGGAAGTATTTCAAAGAAATATTTTTATGTATTAGTGTAGACGATACCTATGATAGATATAACACAATAAGATTTCCGGGTAAATTTGAACGTATAGAAGAAAACATTGTAACATTAAAAGATAACGGCATTGACATACACTATGTAAGTACATGTATTGGAATAGCAAGTCCTTATGCTGTACAACGAATATACGAATTTGGTAAAAAATACGATATTGATACAAACTTTCGATTCTTAGAAGGTCCTAATTGGTTAGATATACGAAACCTACCAAAAGGAGCAAAGCAAGAAATTATACAAAATCTAGAAAGTTATTCAGATGATCCTAAGTATACAAGATGGGCAAAAGCAGAAATAAAATTATTAGAAAAGTATATGGACCATAGCGAAGAAAAACATCTTAAAGAATTTATTAGAGTAATGGACGTACTAGATAGTCAACGTAAAACTAATTGGCGTAAAAGTTTGCCTGACGTTGTTGAACTTTTTAAAAAATATTGTCCTGACATATATGTGGAGAAACATAATGCACCATTATAAATTAGGAACACTATCTAATAACACAATACAAGCAATGCTTGACAAAGTGTTAGACAAACATAATCCGGATATTGGATATCAATGGATCGAATTTGACGATAGTCTTAATAACATGTTTACTGAAATATGGGAAAATAATGATTTAAAAGTTAGACGTTGGGATAACAAATGGATACAAAAAGCATTTTACAGTCCTGTAGGAAAAGGATGGAAAATACATAAAGATGGTATTGACTGCAAAGTAGCTCTTAATATTGCGTTACAATGTAATGAAAGCGATTGGGTACGTTGGTACGATAATGATTATATAAACAATTTAATTAAGTCCGAAGTATCTCTTAATTCACAAGGCAAGGGCGAAAGTCGAAATATACCAATTTGGAAATATCATGACATACCGTATATTGATGAACTTAAAGTTAATCCAGGTGATGTTTACTTAGTAAACACTGATGTATTTCATAGCTTTTATTGTGGCGGTCCGTTAGATCGAGTAATAGTACAAACAAAATTCCAAAACAATCCTAACTGGGATTATGTATTGGAAAGCGTAAAGCAATTAAACTTTAATGATACTGTATTACTCTTCGACACCGTGACTTAAACAAACAATTTCCCAGGCTTCGTTCCACTCTTTTTCAACAGCTAAATTATCAACAAATTCTTGTTTTGCCATTTCTGCTTCAATGTCAACTCCTGCATCATCAGCATAGACAGAAGTTATTTTCATAACTAAGTTGGAAGAATCTGTATAAGTCATTGTCCGCCATTCACTACATAAATTAGTATCTATATAATTTGTTTGTATCCACGCCTTAAATTCGTCTGTTGGTGTATACCAGTCAGCTTCGGTGTGTGGACGCATAAATGTTTTTGAATATCTCATAATTCTATCTCCTAGTATTATTTATCACTAAATAATATACACGACACAATAAGAGGTTTTAATGAATATTCCCCACAAAGAACTAGGTTATTATACTTGTGATAATAAAACATTTACATCTAAAATTCATGCTTGTATATACGCTACTCAAAATAAAAAACAATTAACATGGCATTTTAACAATGATGTTTTTGATAACTTTCCTTGGCACATTGAACCACTTGAATCTTTAGACGAACTATACTTTCGTAGAGCAAGAGAGCTAAGAGAACAATATGATTATATATGTTTAGCGTTTAGTGGCGGCGGTGATAGTAATAACATACTAGAAGCGTTTTTAAGACAGGGATTATTCATTGACGAAGTTGTAACTAACGTAATGGAAGACTTAAATTCTTTGACTACGGTTAATCGTAATCAAGTTAGTAATTGGAATGAAGGTGCAGAGTATAAGTTACAAACTGAAGATAGATTAAAATCATTACATAAAAGAAGTCCTAATACTAAAATAAGTGTTATTGACTTGAGTAAAGGATTATTTGAATTATTTAATTCATATGGTGATGCAAGTTGGATAGAAAAAACAAGAGAAAGAATGAATCCTAGTGGATTTATGCGACATAATTTTTTACATATGAAAGACATACGCAAAAGGTTTGATAAAGATAAGAAAATCTGTATGCTATTAGGTATAGAAAAACCTAGAACTTATATTAAGGGTAATACATTTAAAATGTGTTTTAGTGATAAGGCTGTAAATATTGCTACTGTAAGTGAGTTTATTCCAGAATATGATAATACTTCAATTGAATATTTTTATTGGCATCCTGCAGGAGCAAGTATTATTGCAAAACAATGCCATGTAATCAAACGTTGGTTAGAATGGAACCCTAAATATTTGCCGTATTGGAAGCCTAAAAGTATTGGTGATATATGGACTAACCATAGAAAGTATCATGAACGTATTTTACGTCCTTTAATTTATAATAGTACATGGCATCCTGATTATTGGCAAGCTAATAAAAGTACAAAAGATTGGTATAGCGAAATTGATGATTGGTTTTGGAAACAACATAAAGATTCTAAAGAACATGCAATATGGAGAGCAGGTTGTGATTACATTAAAGAAAATGCTAAAGATTTTATGATGGACGAACAAGAAGGTCTCATTGGATATCTTCACGCATATGAGATAGGTGCAATGAATCCTATTAAATTAGAAATTCCTGAAAATAATGCTGTCTTAATAGATTAGTTTAAGTCGACCCAAGCACTACCAGTATAACCTTGGAACTTAGTACCTGTTGTGTTAAACACCATCATACCTGCTGACGGTGTTGCAATAGCTGCGTCTCTTGCAGTATTATCTGCAAATGTTACTAAACTTGCTGGTCCAGCAAATGCTACTTCTTTTTGTTCAGATTTAACTGTAAGTGAAGTACTTATTGTACCTGCAGCATTCATTGTTTTCATTTCAAGTTGTGTTGGAACATTACCTGTTGTAACTGTTCCGCTTACACTTGCATTAATAAATGCACTATCTACATAGTTAGTACCGTCGTGCCCGCCAAATACAATTCTATGTAAGTTATCTGTACCTGCTACTGTTGTTGGAGATGCATATGTACCTCTTGATCTACGCATTAATAAACGTGGACCATCGCTAACTACATTTGAATTAGCTAAACTATAAAAGGGAATACCTGTTGGAGCAGTTGTTCTACCGTTGTGTACGCCGTTAGTAACAAATGTTCCTGACGAATCTATTGATGCTCTTTCTAATGGAACACCTGAGTTATTCGAAGTCATAAATGCTAACTTACCTGGAGCAACAGATGCGCCTAATGTTCCTGCAGGATCAATAAAACCTTGAATCTGCGCTGCTGTTACATTCTTAGATAAGTCTGCAAATATTAATGCACCAACTTGATCACCTAGTTGTAGTGCAGTTGGAGCGCCTTGTGTTCCTCTTGCTCTAGATATACCTAAATAATGACCGTCAGTGTCGTTATAATAACCTGTAGCTGACATAACTGTTTGATCTTTTGCAGACGCTACTGCACCTACACTTGTAAATTGTAAACTACCTGTACCAGTAGCATTACCGTTAACTTGTAATGTTGATGTAGTTGTTGTTGTGTTGGATACGTTAGCAAGCATAAGATTGTTTACGCCATCAAGCATTACACTTGAATCATCGCCAAACACACTACCTGTTAGGTCTCCGTCCATTGTTCCTGTATGTGCGCCAGTAGTATTACCTGTTAAGTTAAACGCTGCATTATTTACTGTAGCAGTATTAAGGTCTAAAGTTCCACTAAATGAACTTGCTCCCGAACTAGTAATATTACCTATAATATCGCCTGTTAAGTTAAATGCTGCATTGCTTACTGCTGCACTTGCAAGATTAACTGTTCCGCTAAACACACTAGCACCTGTACTAGTAATATTACCATTAACGTCATTAGCTAATGTTCCTGTAATTTGTGCAGCTGCAACCTGTCCTGTTGCTGCATTAAAAACAACAGTACTATCGTCAGCAATGATATCTGCTTGAATACGTTCAGCTGTAATTTGGCTATCAACATTAAGCTGTCTTATCCACATCTCGCTCCAGTATTTTGTTGGGCTACCTATATTATGAGTACTATCATTATCAGGAACTAAATGTCCACTTATTGCACCACCTATATTAATTATGTCACTACCAACACCGTCACCTAAGTTAATATTTCCTGATGCTTGTATAGTACCAGTAATGTCAATGTTGCCTGTTCCAGTAACATTAAAACTATTAAGGTCTAAGTTTCCGCCTAACTGTGGAGTAGTGTCAGATAGTAAAGAGTCAATAGTGCCTGCAATAGTAGTTGTTCCACCAGCTGTGGTGCCGTCCCCAACATATAATTGTTTGGTATCTGTCGTATATATTATTTCACCTGCAGCAGGTACAATGCCCAATCTCTCCGAATTGGTTCCTCGTCTTACTTGTAAAGCCATCTAATTACTCCTGAATAGTACTTGTCATATGTATTTATGCTTTTTACTTTCTTTTCTTCATAAAGATTTCAGTTCGTTTTTTGATGTCTCGTTTTACTTTTTGAGTATCTAACCTAAAATCAATATTTTGTATTTGGTCATCATATTGGTCAAACAGCTCATCTAACGCAGTTTCAATATCTAAATTGGGTTTCGTTAGCGACTTTTTAACATCAATATCCCATACTTTACCGTCAGTAAAGTATATTTTGACACTATGCAAATATTCAATAGGCACTACATCAATAGTAATGTCATCAAACACACCAGGCCAAGCATTAACAATTTCGGGCGGTAACCGTCCTTTATTAGCCATCTATAGTTGACTTCGACTTACGCTTTGTAGGAGCAATGTCTTCTGCTTGCTCTCTAAGACGCTTTGCTTCTTTAAACAAAGAGTCTGCTTGCGATCGATATTGTGCCGCAAGTGCATCGTCTGTCAACACGTCAGATGGTGTGTCAGTGTATGTTGCTACTGGATCAACAGCGGCTTCGCTAGCCGCCTTAGGTGGTTCTACTGTTTTACCATCTTTGCCCTTTAAGGCTAAGTCGGCAATAGTTACACCTTTTTGTTCTGCAATAGTTTTATTTAATACATCTAAAGGTATGCTAGTTTTATTATTTGGAGTCATCTCAACTTGATCAGTTGAAACTTTCATAAATTTACCTGTTGTATGAAACCCAGCTAACATTAATCTACCATCGGGTAAAGATGTTCTAGCCATTGCTTCGCCTAGTTCGTATGCAGCTTGTCCAGTTTGTGAATCAAGTAATGTCATAAGTGAATCATGTTCAGCTGCATCTAATGCTTCGGTCATTACAATTAATGCATTATTAGGCTCTCCAGGAATTACTCTATATGCTACTGCACATTTTTTCTTAGTCTTCTTTATACGTCCAACATGTTTTAACGCCATGCTATTCTCCTTTTTCCCCTGCCGGTGCTTGTGCTACCGCAGCTAGGAATGTTTCTAATTTAGTATATGTTGAGCCAACAGTCATCATTTCGTTTGGCTTAAATGCACCACGCTGACTTGCAACATCAATGATTTGCTTTAACGCATTTAAATCACTAATTGTAAGTTCAGTAGGTTGCTCTGGTGCTGCTGTAGGCGCCTGTGGGGCAGCATCTGATTGTGCCGCAGTCGATGTATCCTTTGATACAGCAGTATTCGTATTGTCAGTCATTATTGTCTCCTGTGTTTATATAAACTACGTATATATTTACTTGTATTTCAAAAGTGGGCATGCCAAAGTGAAATAAGAAAGTTCTTTAGCATCTTCAAATCCTACCTTGCATACAGTTTCTGTACTGCCTTCTGTTAACAAAAGGGTCTTACCTATATAAAATCTACCTTTTAAATTTTCAGTAATCCATTTAACTAGACTTTGTTCTAAGTTATATTTCATTGGTAGATTAATATAGTCACATTGAGGAGCAGGCACTTTTAGGCGCCTGATCTCAAATAAATTTAAAGCATTTGGTTCTTTATGTTTAAGCATGGACATCGTAGTGTGCAGTAACTCCAAACGGTGCTTTTAAATTTTTATCGCTATGACTATGTATGATAAACACTGTTTCACAATAGTCTTCATCACCCCAACTATTCCAAGGATATCCATCTGTAAACATGATAAACTTTTTAGGTTGAATATCATTATATTTCATGTACTCCCAGTTAACATCAAAGTCAGTGCCACCACCGCCTATGATATCATAATCCAACAAGTCATCGCCACCGTCAGCACTGAAGTCTTGTTCGTTATACACCTTAGTATCAAAACACCATAGTTTAATTTTATAGTCTTTATATTCATCCATAATGCCTTTAACTTCTCCTAAGAAATCTTGTGCTTGTGCATTACCAATTGAACCTGACATATCTAAGCCTACACAAAGGTCAATAGATTCATCAAAGTTCATACCTGGAAGAACTACTCCGGTCATTTGTCCTTTGCGTGAAGGACGCATAAATGTATAATCGGATTTAATAGTTGATTGTATTTGTTGACGTAGTATTTCACGCCAGTTCATTTTAGGCTCTGTAAGTTCCTTAATCATACGTTGAACTTC
>Ga0307488_10001390_pt1 | contig 20127 bp, 13 predicted proteins | sample SB02metaG_FD_202248 | JGI IMG/M metagenome (GOLD analysis project Ga0307488, IMG submission 202248) | Sea-ice brine microbial communities from Beaufort Sea near Barrow, Alaska, United States - SB 0.2 | ecosystem: Environmental > Aquatic > Marine > Coastal | place: USA: Alaska | collected... | reverse complement strand
CAGGCTTCTTCCTCCACCGCGCTTAGCCCAGAATCGATTCCCTTCCTGGAATACTCATCCAGGATATCTAGATGGACGTCACCGCGCTCGAGGTCGATGTCATCGCTCTCCGCGAATGGCTCGTCAGGAACGATTCGAGAGACACCTTTCGCATCTCTTTCCACGTGCCCGAGAATCGTGTTGCGTTGTCCCTTCTCAACGAACTCGGGATGTCGGTTGTAGAAACCACGGGAATGCGGAAGACCGAGAAACGCGCGAAGGGTCCGCCGCGATGCGGACGTGCGCGGCATCACGTTGTCAAGGGCGTGGTGCGCGAACGTCCGTGTCCAACCGAGCGATAAACTCCACGCGTGCGAGCGTCCCGCGTATGCGGTTCGTCGCCGTGCACGGGACTGCACTGAAGACACGCCTAGCTCATCCTCACGTGAAGTACATTTCTTATTGCTGAGAAAACAAATGACGACAAGCTAAATTTCGCTCGGAAAGCACAACGACGTGCGCTTGCACGGCCCCGTCCACGATGTCCGTCGTCGCGCCGCGCGGCGTCGGCACACGCGCGTGCAAGAAACTGAGAACCCTCGATGTTCAAGCGGACGTCGTCATCCCGTTCGATGTCATCGTCACGCACGTCCTCCGAGAAGAAAATCTCCCCGATCCGGCCGACCTCGCGGTGCTTCGCGGGGCCAGTCGTACGATGCGCGACGCGGTGGATGCGACGGGACGTCGCATTGAGGAGCTCGATGAAATTGACGCTGCTCGCCGTGGATATTTAACCACGCTTCGATGCCGGCAACGACGAGGTCATCTGTCGCGTGAAGAACGCCGGTGCCAGGCTGCGGCGAGGAGCGGTCAATTCGAGGAGTTGCAGGATTTGCGCGCGGAGAATTGCCCGTGGGACGAGCACACGTGCGCTGGGGCGGCGGAGGGCGGACACCTCGAGGTGCTGCAATGGGCGCGGGAGAGCGGCTGTTCGTGGGACAAGAGAATTTGTCATGCCGCGGCGAAGGGCGGGCAACTCGAGGTTCTGAAATGGGCGCGCAAGAACGGATGCCCGTGGGATGAATGGACGTGCGTGATTGCGGCGCAATACGGCAAACTCGAGGTACTGCAATGGGCGCACGCGAACGGGTGCCCGTGGGACGAGAAAACATGCTTAAACGCAGCGGGAAACGTTCGACTCGAAGCGCTGAAGTCGGCGCGCGCGAACGGGTTATCTTGGGACGAGAGGACTTGTGAATACGCGGCGAAGGGTGGCCATCTCGAGGAACTGAAGTGGGCGCGCGAGAACGGATGCCCGTGGGACAACACCACTTGCGTGAGCGCGGCAGACTTTTTGCATTGGGAGCTTCTCACGTGGGCGTACATGAACGGCTGCCCATGGGACAATGACCCATGCAATTGGGCGGTGAAGATAAGACACCAACGGCGGGGAGAAATAGAACGACGTGCTACTCGCCTCGAAGCGCTGAAGTGGGCTCGTGAGAACGAGTGCCCGTGGTGCGAGCGGACATGTGCGGGAGCGGCGGAGGGAGGACACCTTAATTTGCTGAAATATGCGCGCGAGAACGGGTGCCCTTAAGATAAGCGGACGTGCGCGTACGCGGCGCGAGGTGGACATCTGGAGGTGTTGCAGTGGACGCGCGCTAACGGCTGCCCGTGGGACGACGACACTTGTATGCACGCGGCGGAGGGGAATCAGTTGGAGGTACTGAGATGGGCGCGGGCGAACGGCTGCCTGTGGGACGAGCGGACGTGCGTGCAGGCGCACAAGTTCGGGTACTTCGGGATACTTCAATGGGCGTACCAGAATGGCTGCCCGTATGACGCTTTGACCTGCGACGACGCGGCGCGCGGTGGGAACATTGAGTTGCTAAGTTATTTGCACGCAAACGGCCACCCGTGGCAAGAAACCACGTGTGCGTCTGCAGCGTCCGAAGGGCAGCTCAAGGTGCTGCAGTGGTTACGCGCAAACGGCTGTCATTGGGATGCGTCTACTTGCGCCAAGGCAGCGCTTCGCGGGCACCTCGAAACGCTGCAGTGGGCGCGCGCGAACGGTTGTCCGTGGGACGAGCGGACGTGCGCGAACGCAAGGTGGGACAATAACTTCAAGTTACTGCAGTGGGTGCGCGCGAACGGCTGCCCGTGGGATAAGGAGAGCTGCTTATATGAGGCGCAAAATGCGGGTCACCTCGGAATAGCGGAATGGATATATGGATACTGAGCACGTGTATTCTATTTTTCTTTAGGGTTTAGGGTTCTTAGCGCAAATTCCCGGCTTCCACTGCCGGGCTACTGGTATTCTATTGAAAATTTCTATTGCTAGCTCTAGTATTGATATCGATATCTATTTCCGCATGTTGCGCAGAATGTCGCCTACTAAGTCGGTACTCTTGCTTTTAGGCGCGACGACGCGATTCGCGATCACCGGCCCACGCGCAGACGCGCCGCTGCGAGACATTTCGAGTGCCACTTTCGCCCTCGCCGCCCCAATCGCGATTGGCTCCCGCGCCGTGATTTCGGCGACGCGCGTGGTGGTTGTCTTTTTTTCCCGAGACGTGACGCTCGTGACGGGCGCGACGGGAACGGACGCGCGCGTTCGGGTGACCCCGCCCGGCTTCGGTGTGACGGAAGGTTCCAAACGCGACCCGCCCGTGTTCCGTGTGACGTCTCGTACTGACACGGAAGTGGTCGTGTTCGTTTTCAAACGCTTGGCCGGTAAAAAGAACGAAGAGTCACCCGCCGCCGGTCGCTTTTCGCTTTTTTGAACCCCAGTAAGTTTAACAGTCGGAACCGGTTCGGATATTTCCATCCCCTCGTCGCCGTCGTCGTCGTCCAACACGTCCCCGCTCGAGTCCTCCAGCAAATCCACAACCGCCTCCGGGACTGACCGTTCGGTGGTGACGTTGAAAAACCCAGAAGACCCGTTTGCGTGTTCGTTGAACGAAAACAAAGCGTCGCGAACAGAACCGACGCCGTCGGTTTCCAAAACGCGTCCGCGCCGTGACGCGTCGTCCCAAAGCGCGCGCCACTTGCGAGTGTAAAAGAAAAGTGTCAATCTCTCGTATTATGAGTGAGTAATTACGGGCGGACAACCGGCAAAACGGAGAGGCGGGATTTGGAGAAAGGCCCAACACGTACCGTGCTGTTCGCGTTCCGCAACGTGGTTCGGTGCCCCACCACGACGAGCAGGTGTTTCGGGCGAGTCAGGGCGACGTTGAGACGGCGCTTATCGCCTAAAAAACCAATCGCGCGTCGCGAAACCTGAGTGTCGTTGTCCGTGGACACGAAAGCGGTACCCGGGGGATTGTTTGGCAAGTCACCCGACGCGCGGACGCACGAAAACAAAACCACGTCAAACTCCCGGCCTTGATTGTAAAGGAAAAGTGGTTAACGTCTTTTATGGGCAAACAGTGTGCCTGGATTTGGGAAACGCGCAACGTACCTTGCACGCCGTCCACCGTGGCGAACTCCACCGGGACGAACTTCGCATCCTGGGTTTCCAGTACGGGGGCGAACTTGCGTTTAAGCAACTCAATCTGGTCGCGGTACGGCGTGACCACGCCGACGGTGCGAATGGTGTCGGCAAGTTCGTCGCCGTCGCCGTCGCCGCGTTTCCGTGCGTTTCGTTCGATTCGTAAATTGCGCACCAGCTGCGCGTACACCGCGACGCACACGGAAACTTCCGACTGGTTACTCGTGGAGCGTTTTCTCGTTTCCCGGCCGTCGCGAACGTCCACGCAGACGTAGTTCGCGCCTAGGGGCGAATTTACCGCGTTAACATCCACCCCGTCGCGTAGCTTGGATTCGTAAAACGCGGCGCTTGGAAACGCCCGTATGCTCGGGTGCATCCGGTACTGCGTCGTGAGCAAATGCGCGTGGTGCCCGGCGAGCTGCATGCGCTCGAAAAGGGAACGAGACAAACACGACTCCACCGTTGGGTGCTTGCAAAGAACCGTAGGTGCGAGTTGTTTGGGGTCGCCCACTAACACGCACGTACCTCCAGGTCGCAACCAGCGAAGCGGGATCAACGTCGCCAGCTCCGTGGCTTGCGCCGCTTCGTCGATGATCACGGCGTCGAAAAGAGGCACGGCGCAGTGGTGTTGAATCCCCCCGCTTGCGGTCACAATCGCTCCGTGTGCGCCTCCTTGATTTCTTCCTCCGCGCATAGCGCCCTTCCCCCGGTGGTCTGTCGCGAGCAACCCAGCGCCTGAAAGCGTACAGCACACCACGTCCGCCTCGCCAACCACGCGAGACCAAGCCGACCCGCCCGTCGTGGAAGACTTGACCGCTTCGGCGTTTTTCTTCTCGCTCTGTTTCATTTGCGCCAGCGTCGCAAGTAACTGTATTGTAAAGGAAAAGTGTCAGTCTTGTATGCGCAAACCGTGTTGGGATTTGGGAAATACAATAACGTACAAGTCGGTGCTGCGCGTGGAGCATCTCCAGGTGCACGGAGGTTGCGCCCCTGGAGGTTTTGTTTGGAGTGTCTTTTCCGATTTTAGATTCCTCGACGCGAATCTCCTCCCCGAGCTTCTCAAGACGCGCTCTGGTCGCCGAGGTCGAACTTGATTTGTCGGCGGCGCTTGACCCGGTTTTCGTTTCGCGCGAACCGGGCGCGCGTTTCGCGTCGGTACCGTCTCTCGCCTCCCGCGCGTCCACGTGCCGCCGGTGTTCCACCAGCCGGTTCACCAGAAACGGAAGCGCGTCTTCCCGGCAAACCTCTTCGCGACCCAGGCGCACTAAACTTTTCCCAGTACTGGCGAACAAACTCGCGAATCGAGAAACCAACTCGTCAACCGCGCTGTTCGATTGCGCGCACACCAACACGCGTCGCTTGGGAAGGGTTTGTGTCTGCGCACCTGTGGCGTTCCCTCCCGGAATCGAACCCGATACCGCTTTCCCCAAACCCGACGAATCATGGCTGAGCCTTTTTCTTCGGTCATCTTGTCGCTGCCGCGCCGCGACCGCGGCTGGGCCGTATTTGGACGAAGAAGACGAAACTCCCAGTGTTTTCGATGATTTCGGTTTGTTTGAATCGGCGTTTCCATTTTCGCGAGAATCGCAACCGCCTCCGAGCATCGCATCCACGGTCGCCGCGATGACCTTGGTTTTCCCTGTACCAGGCGGGCCTTGCACTAACACGACGCGCGTCTCAGACCCTCCTAAACCTCTGGAACCAACAATCGTCGCCGCGAGCACGGCGTTTTTCTGCGCCTCGTTTAACCCGCGCGTCGACGCTTGTTCGATTTCCACGATGATCCCGTTCCCGTTGTTGTTCAGGTTCGTGGTGTGACTCGTAGGTACCGCGGTTTTACGCGGCCGCAGAAACGCGTGCGGCGCGTTGGCGAAACCGCCCGGCATGCACGTCGCGAGAAGCGCTGCGATTTCCCGCAAACAAGGCGTGACGCTCGTAACCCGCGACGCCGTGATTTGCGCGCCTTGCCTTTGCAAAACCCGAAGCACGCCGTCCCGGCGCTCGCGCTCGTCGGGGGTGTTCAAAGAACCCCCCCCGTTCCCGGTGAGCCACTTTAACGACAAAGGCAGACCGTCCTCCACTAAACACAGACGTACGCGGAGGCGGACGCCGCCTGATGTCGTGTCTGACAAGCTCGAAGCCCCCCCAACGGAAGCCCCCGACCACGACTTCCCCGCACCGCCCGACCCGCCCGTTTCGACGCCCTCCACGAAACCAAACGCGTGGTGCCTTTGAACCTGCCGAGCAGACGCATTGAGTGACGCACTTCCAGATTCATCAACCACACCTCCAGAACCTCCGCTATTTTTCTTCTCCAGCAACACCAGGTCGTTTTCCTGGAACGCGAAACCCGCGGCTTCCTGGTTCCGGGAAAGCGCCACCTTTACCACGTGAAACGCGCTTTGCTCCCGAAAGCGGTTCGCCATGGACTCGACCACCCCCGCGACCGGCACGCCGGGCGCCACCCCCCCCGCCTCTTCCATCGTGGAACCCACCTGGGCTTTCAGTTCGTGGAACAACAACGGCGCGAAGTGTTCCACGTAGGCTTGGTGCGTGGGGAAGGAGTTTGGGGGGGGTCCAGAACCAAGCATATCGTCGTCGTGTGTTTCGTTCCGATTAGTGGAACGCAACACGGCGCGCGCGGACCACCGCAACGCGACGCCCAGCAGGTCGTCAATTGTGGGGACCACCCACGGCGGGCGCGGCAGTTGTCGCTGCGGAGGGGGCATGTTTCCTGTGGATCGTCCTCGAAGCCCCCCGAACCGGTTCGGTGCGTTATACGTAAACCCGCCCCGGTGGCCACCAGCCACGGGAACGGAGCCTAGCGAAACCCTTCCCACCGACCGCCCGGGTTCCTCACCTGCGCCGTCGATGGTGATGACTTTTTCCGCGACGCGTTTCTCCCGCGCCGATTTCGCCACCGCGCGCTCGTGCTCGCGTTTATTCGCCAACTCGTTGCGCTCGCGAATCAAACTTTGGTTCGCAACGTTCGCGTCGCGGATTTTGGACATGGAATCGTGCGCCGCGCCGCACATACGCGCCCCGAAATCCCTCCGCCCCGCAAACAAATCCAAATCGACCCTACTTTCCAGACCCCAGGCACCAACAACCCGCGCGGGCCGGTGCGTCGGTCCACCCGCGCCGACGCCGGCTAGAATATCGGAATCGCTCGACGCGTTCGCGACACTTGGCCCCCGGCCTCCCTTCGCGAAGCGTCGCTCCAACGCCCCGCTCCCACGCGCTTTCGCCAGCTCGCGGTCGTACGGCGACGAAACGTCCTGCACCGCCGCTCCCAGCCCCCGGCCCGCACGGAACCGCTCGGGCGGGTCATCCACGACCATCTCGAAGTCGTCATCCTCGGACTCGTCGCCGACGTCGGGCTCGTCGACGTCGTTCGGGTACTCCGAGAACCCTCCTTTCCGAGTGTTCCACTCGTCTAACGGGTCGGCGGAGAACCCACCGCCACCGCCGGTGAAATCCGAAACCGGCGTGTGTTCCGTGACCAACCGCTCGCGAAGCGATTGCTTTTTGTGAGAACTCGCTATCTCGTACTCGCGAAGCGCCTTCGCGTTGAGAGATCGGACCGGCGTGGTCTTTACGATTTCCTTTGTCTTCCCGTGAGGAGTCGACGTCGTCCTTTCGTTTGATCCCGGAAGGCCTTGCAGGGATCCGACTCCCAAATTGCCAGGCGCATCACCAGGGAACCAGCGCGCGAGAAACGCGGTTAAGGAACTCGTGTCGCTTTTTGAGGCGAGTAACAAGGCAAACGCGTCACGCGCGGCGGCGGCGCACGCGGTTGGGAAACAAGGCGTTTTCGAGGCGAAGAAAGCTTCGCGGTTCCCGTCGTTTTCGTTTTCACAAGATCCAGCAGTCATCGCGGCGAAAACCGAATCGAGTGACTCGACGAAGTGTCTTGACACTGCTGTTGTCTTTTCCACGGCGCACATTTGAAGCGTCTCGGGAACCCACCACATCGCGGAAACGCGGTCCTGTTTTCTTTGTTCCGACCTGAGATTGTAAAGAACAAGTGTCAGTCTCGTATGGGCAATCAGGGAGGCGGAATGTGGCAAATGGAATACTTACCAATCGCAGTCGTCGTCGTCCACGCGGACTCGCGTCGCCCAGAGCGTAAACACCCCCGGTGCGGCTCGAAACACCCGGCACAAATTGCCCTGCGCCCACCCATGGTTTGCTGTTTCGTGTGCCTCCGCTAAAACGCCCGTGACTAAATCCCAAACAAGGGCGCACAGGTCCTTGCGCAAAACGTAACAGTCGCGTTTAAGTCGGTTTGAGCTCACCGAGTCGCCCGCCGCCGACGGTAACGTCGCGGATTCGACATCTTCGCGTTTCTCCGCGAGTTCCGCCTGTTTCAGTAATTCCCTGGCCTGCGTCGCGACTTGCGCCACCGCGACCAGCCGGTCGGTCGAATCCACCAACGCATTCGCGGCTTTCCCAGAAAGTAAAGCGCCTTCAAGCGCGGCGGCTCTGGCTTCCGGGAATTGACACAAAGCGGCCCAGGTTTCTTCCGAGTCTCCGTTTCCTTCCGAGTAATCACCGTTCCCTCCAAACGCCTGGGCTTGTAGAAGCGCCTTCCCCGCAACGCGCAGGTCTTCCCGTTGCCCCAGAAACATACCCACCGCGTTTCGAATCGCGCAACCGGGAAGCGCGGCTTTCGTCAACGAGTACGTTTCCGTTTCCGCGAATTTCGTCAACAAGTAACCGACGTCGCGCGCCATGAGCGACGCTACGTCGGTGAAAGGGACGCATGATGTCACACACTGCGTTGTTACTTGGTTGCTACTCGCGGTGGAATTTAAGTTTCGAAGCTTGGAATACGTGGAATCCACCCCCGAAGCACCTGCTCTTTCGCCGGTACCGCTCTTTCGTTTGTTTCTTTTCGCAGCCGAGGGCGACAACGCCAACTCGCACCCCGACGCGAGTAACGCGGAAAGCACGACGCCGTTCGTGTGACTCAGTTCGATTGAGGTAGTACTCGAGTTATTAACTCCGGTAGAGTTATTTCCAAACAGAAAAGGCGAGCACAACTCCGTGACCCGCGTCGCCGCGATGCACTCCCATTGCGTTTGTTGGTTGCCGCAGACCTGCGCCCTCGCGGCAAACGCGGCGGCCCTTGATTCGCGTACGCGTCTTGTCAAGCTAACGGCGTTAAGCGCCACCGCGTCGCGGTCTTCCCACTGGTAGGTTCCGTTGCTAAACACGTGCGACTCGTCGTCGACTTCCGTAGTCCCAAACTCGCCGTCCGCGGTCGTCATGTCACACACCCCGAAGGCGTCGACGTCGGGAACAGCGTCGCCGGCGCATAGCGTTTGTTTGTGTTCCAACGCCGCGAGCGCCGCAGCGTCCGCGCGCAAGGCACTGGCGACGACCGCTGCGGCGGCGAGCCGTGCGTTTCCGCGGTCACGAGCTGACGAAATTTGCGCGGTCGCGGCGTGCGGCGCGAGTGACCCCAGATTGGGCGGCAAAACCGAGGCTTGAGCTAAAGTTTTGAGCCAAAATTCAGAAGTGGCGCTTGGAGGTTTTCCTGTTCCGTACCCTGCCCTGGTTAGGTCGCAAACGCACCGCAGGGCGGCCCAGGACACGGTTTCCATGAACAAGTGCGGTGAGCTCGGTACGACGATACTCAAGAATTCAAATGCGCGTTGAGTGCTTTGCGTGTTGGATTGGGACGTGCCCCTGTCTTGCGGTCCGTCGTCAATGACGAACGAGGCGGAGTATAAACACGCGCCAATCGCGGCGACGCACGCGGCGTGCGTTTGTGAGTCGGGCGCGTTCCGCGCGCACGACTCCACAACGGCCAGTACCGTACCAAGGGAAGCGCCGTTGCTGTCGTCACTCCAGCACGTACCCGGGTCAGCGGAAATGAGCTCTGCCAAGATTTTCGCGGCACAGCAGGCGAGCGAATTTTGCGACGTCGACAACTCGTCAAGCGCCGTGTCTATGACCTCGGGGAACAGCTCCATTAGTCGGTAACGGGGCTGTGATGTCATGTGCGTCAACGCGCAGGCGAGCGCGTGCCAAGCGACGTGCTTTGCACTCAGATTTTCGGAAGTTGTACACCCTGAGCGAGCGTTTTCAAACGAGCTCCAGATCGTCGCGACCCAACTTTTAATCACGCCCACGGTGTGCTCGCTCAAATCGTCAATAGGACGTACGCAAACTTTACCGAAACTCGCGCGCATCAACTCCCGGATGGCTTCGTTGGAAGGGTCCGATAGCAGCTCGAACACCCCGGGGGATTTGCCGAGCGAAACGTGCTTCGTCATGACGTTCGCGACTTTTTGCAAACCGTCGTCCGAATCGCCCGAAAAAGAACGCGCCAAAGAAAGCGCCAGTAACGCGTTCGCCACGGCGTTTTTCGTGCGATTTTCGGAAGCGCTGCAGTGCAACGCGTCTGGGTAGGACAAGGCTTCGTGTACCGTGGCTTCCAAAGCTCTTTCCAACTTGGTTTGTGAAGTCGACGAATCATTCGCGGCGCCGTCGCTCAACTCGTTCGCTAATCGCGCCGCCTGCGTTTCCAACCGCGTCTCGTCGCGTTCGCGAAGCAACGCGGACAAAACGCCTTTGTCCTCATCCTCCTCGGTGGCCGCGAATTCCGCTGTCTGCGCGTCCCATTGGTCCACGGTTGTTCGGTACGCCTTGACGCACGCAACGCAATGACCAAGACTGGAGTCTTCAAGCAAAACCCGCCACCGCGAACTCGCGAACTCGCCGTTTGCGCCTTCGCGTTCCGAGTAGGCACCGCGGTTGGACACAGAAACGTCGACTTCAGGCGGGGGCGGCGGGCCTAGGGTTTGCCACGCCGCCCACAGCACGTCCGCGGGCATTCCAGGCGCGGCGCAGTACGCGTGGCACCGGTTGTGGTGAATTTCGGTGAACACGGCCTCGAACCACGCGTTCGGGGAAAGCGAAGTTGAGTAGGTTTCCTCGGGCCCGCGTCTGCGAGCCATGAGATCTGTCGCGATTTCATGGCCGACCACGTCGCGGGCCTCGGGGGAGGAGGCCATGTCCGTCCAGAAAGCGCGTCTCCGCGAGTCTTACGCCAACACGTCAGTGGTCGTCATCGCGCGAATAAACTCAGGCAAAGCTTGGGGCTGGCGCGACGCGGTGTGGCGCGGGAAGTTGGCTTGAGGAACTGATGAAGACGCTTCAAAGTTGGACAAAACCGATGCGACGACGAAATCGCTCAGGCGACGATTTGGTGTCGTCTCAGACGCGAGAGACGACGGAGGAAGGTTTATCTCAAAATCGCACATTGCTCGGACGCACACCTCGAGAAGCGCGGAGTGGTTTCACGCGAGCGCACGTTTCGTCGTGTTTCGCGCCTTTCGTTCGCGGGCACATCGCGCGTCTACGCCCTCCGCGCGTGTAACAACGCGGGGCGTGATTGTACCCGTTCACCTCCCGAGAGTGGTGTTCGATTTTGCGAGAGGACAAATTCGAGTGTTGAATCGTCCGGGGAATCGCCCTCCACCGGGTCGTGTTTCGAACGCACGCGCGCGGTGGTACCTTGGTAACAGCGCAGACACAGAAACCACTCACGATGTGGACTGACTCCGAGGACGACGAGCTCCGCGCCTTGGTCGCGGAGTTCGGCCAGAAGAAGTGGGCGTTCATATGCACCAAGATGAGCACGGGAAAGGGGGCGAAGCAGTGCCGACGGCGGTGGTCGAATTACTTAAACAACGACTTAAAGCAAGGCGGGTGGTCTCCGGATGAGGATCTGGTCCTTTGGAACGGACACAAGACGCACGGCAACAAGTGGACCGAGATCGCCAAGATGGTCGGTGGGAGGACGGACAACGCGGTGAAGAACCGACACGCGGTGCTCGTGAAGAAGGAGGAGGAGCGGGCGAATGGCACCGCCGGCGAATCTACCGGTAAGCGGAAACGAAAAGAGCCCGACGGCAGCGCGGGCGGGAGCTCGCGTAAAGCCGTGAAGAACACCACCACGGCCAGCGAATTCCCCGGGTCCGCGGTGACCTTGTCCACTGAACGTCAAAACGGCAACCCGCCAGCATCCCAGGTCCCGGGCTGGCGCCCGAACCTGGTGGTGAAGATCCCGGGAAGCGTCAGCGCGGAGGAGAGGGGCGAAAGCAACGGCCTGCCTAGCTCGATAACGGGCGGCACCAGCGCGCCGCCATCGCTGGAGGGTTTGCCCACCTCAGCCTCGTTAACCGCGGCGGAGATTGAGCTTTTAAAACAAGTCCAGGAGCTCATCTCGCCGCACGCGGAGGGGTTCGCGTTACCGACGGGCGGCGCCGCGAACCGGTTGGGGGGAAGGGGAACGTTCGGGTTCGGCGCGGCGGGCGGTATGGGCAAACAGTCAGACCCAAACCCCACCCCGCACTCGCCGCTTGACACACCAACGGTGGATTTGCAGCAGGTTATGAACTGGATCATGAGCGTGACTCCCCGGGCGGGGGCGGGTTGTGGCGCATCCAACGGAGGCGGAGTTGGAGGAGTGAGCGCGGCGGCCGCGCCGAGCGCGGGGAATCCGGCGTCTCAACCCGGGCCGGCGCGCGCGACGCGCGCCAGCGCCAACGCCGCCAACGCCGCGGAAACCCCGCAAGGCCAGCACAGCGTTTTGTTACGTAAGCTGTTAAACGAAAAGCTCACCGGGTCACCGGCTGGGTCGCCATCAACAAGGTTGGCCACTCGGGCCACGGGTGCGACTGGGGCTGGTGGAAACAACGCAACCGCGACTGTTCAAAACAACCTGCTCGGTGGTTTGAATCTTCCGAGCTCGCTTCCCGTGTCCCCGAACTTCACGTCGTCGGAGCTGAACTTGTTGATGAACGCGCTTGGGGGGGGGGGGATACGCCCACGAGTGGGCTGATGGGAGGGATCAACCCGTTTGGACGGGCGAGTGACAAGTAAATTGGGGGAAAAGAAGTGAGCGAAGACTGTGTTTGTGATTTTGGGAAAGAGAAAGGAAGTTTCACAATTGAAGCGAGAAGTGCGCTGCGCTCGGAAAGAGTTTTCATCAATACAGAGATTCAATACTGTACATCGTTTCGTAATCTGATTCGTAAGAGTCAGAATCCTTCATGGAATCTTACTCGGAGTCATCGGAGTCATCGCTCTGTTCCGGCCAGCTCTGGAGTTCCTTCATCAACTCCATGTGCCCGCCGACTCTCGCAACCCTTATGCAATTATTCCGATTCCACGGGCATCCGTTCGCGCGGGCCCACTGCAGCACCTCGAGATGCCCGCCATTCGCCGCCCCCTCGCACGTCGTCTCGTCCCACGGGCAGCCGTTCGCGCGCAACCACTGCAGCACCTCGAAATGCCCGCTCAATGCTGCCAACGCGCATGTTTCCTCGCTCCACGGGCAGCCGTTCGCGCGCGCCCACTGCAGCACATCTAGGCGACCGTACTTCGCCGCGAAGCCACACGTCCAGGTGTCACAAGGGCAGCCGTTCGCGCGCGCCCACTGCAGCACCTCGAGATGCCCGCCCTGTGCCGCGAACGAGCACGTATCTGTGTCACACGGGCAGCCATTCGCGCGCGCCCACTGCAGCACATCTAGGTGACCCTTATACGCTGCCCCCAAGCACGTCTTCTTGTCCCACTGGCAGCCGTTCGCGCGCGCCCACTGGAGCACCTCGAGGTGCCCGCCCTCCGCAGCTCTCCAACACGATTCCTCGTCCCACATGCAGCCGTTCGCGCGCGCCCACTGCAGCAACTCGAGATGTCCGCCTGCCGCCGCCGACGCGCACGTGTATGAGTCCCACGGCCAGCCGTCCGCGCGCAGCACCTTCAACTCTTCGAGCTTTCCACCGCTCGCCGCTGCGTGACAAAGGTATTCTCGACGCGACAGACGACCTCCCCGTTGCAAGCGCTTCACCGCGCTTAAACATCCGAGCTGCGCGGCGTCAACCTCGTCAAGCTCCTCAAGCGCAAGCCCCGTCGCTGTCAACGCGTCGCGCATCGCGCGGCTCACCGCTGGGAGCCGTGCGAGATCGGCGGGATCGTCGAAATACTCAGATCTGAGAATGTCCGCGACGACGAGGTGGTTGGGAAGGCCGGGGATGGCCTCGCCCCCGTTAGCCGCGTTAGTATCGCGACTCCTGCTCTTTTTCTTTCGGGCGCGAGCTTTCTTACTGGCCATTGCGTTGGAAGAGTGGATGGCTTTGTGTGCGTGTCGTGTGCACGTCGTTGTGGTCGAGGCTTCCGAGAAAAGCGTTTACTGCACCTCTTCAAAATCATATCGCTGGATTTGATAAGGTCATGGTTTTTCTCTCGGGTCGTCAAACGCGTCGTCTCGCGCACGCAAACGTCGCACGCCCGCCGCGTTCGTCGTCAGACTTCCCCACACCCTCGATGATGGCACACACGACGCGACGCGCAGTGATGTCGCCACCACTCGCCTTCCCTCGTGGCGGTCGGGGACCCGAGGCAAAAGTCTCGTTTTACGCAACCCTATTTTTCACTGTGAACCTGCTTAGCCTGGCCTGCTCACCGGCGCACGGCGCGAGCTTCGTGGTGGAGAAGGCGAACCTGCAGATCGTGGACCCCCCTTCGTTACAGGGCAAGTACGACACCGCGATCGGCGACTTCGGTGTGCCGAAGTACGGCGCCAAGCTCGTGGGCGAGGTCGTGTTCGACAAAACCAACGAAAAAGCGTGTACGCTGTTCAAAGATCCAGCCCCGAAAGCGAACGGCGCGGGTCACTCCACGGTGTTTTTAGTGGATCGAGGCGACTGCTTTTTCATCGAAAAGGCTTGGCACGCGCAGCTCGCGGGTGCGAACGCGGTGCTCGTGGTGGATGACGTGGACGAAGAGCTGCTCACGATGGCGAACCCGACGGCGGGGCAAGGCGGGAGTTCCATAACCGAGCTCGCGAAGCGCATCGACATCCCGTCCGCGCTGATCCAAAAGTCACTAGGAGACACGATCAAAAAGGCGCTGGAGGCGAATACCGTGGTCATCGTTAGTCTGGACTGGAGTGCGTCAATCGCGAACCCGGATGCGCGCGTTGAGTGGGAACTTTGGACCACCTCGAACGCGGTGTGCGGCGCCGCGTGCGACCGCAGCGTTGGCTTCGTCCACGAGATAAAAGAAGCGGCGCAAAAGATGGAAAACGAAGGCCACGCCTCATTCACCCCGCACTTTCTTTCCTGGTCATGCGTCGACTCGGTTGACCCGGAGTCGGCGTGTCCCGACCTGTGCGTCAACCACGGCCGGTACTGCGCGCCCGACCCGGTGGAAGGCGCCGACGTCGACGCGGCGACTGTGGATTTAGTCCGCAAAAACGGGTACTCCGGGAAAGACACCGTGGAGGAGAACATGCGGCAGCTGTGTGTTTTCGCCGAGCTCGTGTCGAGGAACGCGACATCCGAGTTTTGGAACTACGCGGTGAGGCACTCGGGCGAGTGTAAGATGACCGCCGGGACGTTCAACGCTCTGTGCTCGGAGAAAATTTTGACCGATTCGCCGTTACTCTCCCCCGACCCGGGTTTGGGTTTCGACCAGGACGCAATCGGTAACGTCCGGACCTGCGTCGGGGACCTAACCGCGGACAAAACGAACAAGCTCATGGAGAAGGAGTTGCAATTACAAAGCGACGCGGACGACAGCGGGTAAGTAGTTCCCATTTACCACATTCCGCCGACTGATTGCCCATACAAGACTGACATTTATTTTTACAATCAAAGGAGAGGCGCGGTGGTTTTGGTACCCACGGTGGTGATCAACCTCGACCAGTACCGAGGACGCCTCACCGGCAAAGGTACGGCCTTGGGGCTTTCCCAAATCATGCACGACTGCTTGACGATTGTCCGCCCGTAATTACTGTTTACTACATACATCACAAGTAGACTGTTTGCCCATACAGTAAGACTCAAGACTGACACTTTTCTGGCAAAACGGAAAAAGACGTGCTGGCAGCGCTGTGCGCCGGATTCGCGGAAACGACTTCCCCGCCCGACGTTTGTTTGCAAAACTCAATGGAAACCAACGAGTGTTTGTTACCCGGAAACGCCGGGTGCTGGTCCTTGTTCGTGCCTGCGGCGAAAACACATAATAATCTCGGCAAGAACTTCACCGCGTGTATCGACACGTTCCGCGGGTACCGGTGCGAGTGCCCGAGCGGATTCACCGGGTACGCGTTGCGCGTTTCCCAAATCCGGGGAACACAGCGTTTTACCTTTAACGCTGGTGACTGTTCAGACCGATTACGGTGAATGCAGTCCATACATCGTCCAATACACGTCCAATACACGCCCAACACGGGACTGACCCTTTTTTTTACAATCACCAGGGACGGCGTTTCCTGCGACGACGTCGACGAGTGCGCCGACGCGAAACGAGGCGACACAACCGATTTGTGCGAACACGTTTGCGTCAACGAAATCGGGTCGTATAAATGCGCGTGTCGTTCTGGATACCGGCTGGTGGGGGGCGTTTCGTGTTTACCGGATTCGTCGTTTTTGTCAAAGCAAAACGGAATGGGCCCCGGCGAAGCGCTTTTCGTCACCTTCACTGTTTTGCTTGCCGTTTCGGTTGGCGCGTATGTAGGGTACAAGTTCGTCCTGAAACAGCGCATCGACGGCGAGGTTCGCCAGATTATGCGTACGTACATGCCGTTAGAGGACCACGAGGGTTCCCCCGGCGCAACTCCGAACTTCGGGCTCGGACGTTCGTCGCGCGGAAACGGAAACGACCGCGACGCCGAGTTCGGCGGTACCAAGCTGGAGGACATGCGCGGGGGATCCGTGGTGCGCTGATGGGAAAAGAGACGAGACAAAACACAGACAAAACACAGACTACTCGTTCTTTTTGTTGAATAAAAGATCACTTCGCTCGGTCTTTGCCGTCGTACACCGGGTCCAAATCCCTGGCTCGTTGCATGATCTTCGCAAACACCTCGTCGTCGTCCGTGACGTCCAGGGCTTTCCCCGAAAACATCGGCGCGAGCGCCATGACGGACGCCGCGGAGACTTCGTTGTTTTGCTTGTACGAATACAGAAACGACGGGCGCGCGAGCCAAAGCTGGCTGTGATTGTAAAAGAAAAGGGTCAATCTTGTATGGGCAAACAGTGATGGGATTGGGGAAATACAATACATACATGTAAGGAAGCAAAGCGGGCGCGCCCGCTTCCGCGAGCGTACACGGCATTTGCGGCAGCGCCCCGAACCCCACGTTGACATAAGAGTTGGCGAAGTAAAGCATGGTTACGAGGAAACAATCCGCCTGGCACGGGGATTCGCCGCCGATGAACTGCCCGTCAAGCGAGACGCAAACCTCGTTCAGTTCCAGCAACGTCTCTTGCACGATTTTCACTAATCGTTTTTTTCGCGCCCCAGGCGCCTCGTCATCCAAACACTCCACCCCCGCGCTCGCGCACATGCCTTTCACCAACCCGAAACCGTTTTGATCGGTGGTGTCCGCGATGAGCGCGCTCATCCCCACAAACCCGAACTTTGCTCCCAATCCAGCGACGTACTCCGCGGTGTGTTTTTCGTTCACCGACGGTTTCGCCAGAAACGCCACAAAACTTTCGCTTTGCGTTTTCAACCTCGCGATTGAATCGTCAAAACCGCCCGCCCATTCCGTTTGCGAAACCCCCCCGGGTGTGCCGAGTAACGCGGGCGTGGTGCCCGCTTCCCACCCACTCACAAACCACTCCGGTTTATCCCGCGAATCGATCAAATACGTATCAAACTCCAACCCCGATTCCCTCATCATCAGCCCCAGACGCATGCAGAACGGACAGAACGGCATGATCGGCCCCATCGCGCTTTCCCCGTCAAGCACGTCCCCGCTGCCGTAGCTCGCCCGGCTCGAAAGAACCGCTTTGATTGGGATTCCGGCTTTCGGGCCAGACACAGGAGGTGGGCATTGTCTGCCATAAAGCCTGCCGTCCACAACAGGGTCCTTGCCTTCCGGCCACACCACAAGAGGCGCGTCGTCGTCATCGCCCTCGTCGTCATCGGACTCGGACTCTGGGGATTCAGATTTACCACTGGGTTCTTTCGCGGAGTCGTCGTGCGCCGCGGGCGCGGGTGGAGATGCGGTCGCGTCCCCAGAACTCGCGGTGGAATTATTATTTTCAAGCGCGTCCCCAGAATCCCCAGCCCCGGGGGACTTGGCGGGAGGCAGCTCCAGGTCAGATTTGCTGGGCGGCGAGGGCGGCCGGTCCGCAACTTTCGCAGCGGCCGTTGGCGTTACCGGTAAACCCGGCGGGGATGATGACCCGCACCCCATGTCGCGTGGAAGGAGAGTGTCGGATACGGGTGACTCTTGGCTACGACAACTTCGGCCGAACGTTGAAGTCGGTCGGAAATAAGATTTTCGTCAAATAGCGTGAGTGCTGTGTCGCCGGGTCTGTGTGACTCTCCTCACGACAAGACTCTCCACACACCGCGCGCACGTGGTGGTCGCATCTAAACACACCCGCGTTCGTTCCCGGAACGCGCGTGTGTTTAGAGGGCACCACCGCGCGTCGGGCGCGGACGGGGCGACTTTGGCGAAGAGTCGTGTCAGACAACAACGATTAATCGGCACTTCCGAAGGATTAGTGGTGCGCGCTGCGTACCGACGCCATGGCCCTCCCCGGTTTATGGCGCCGAGCCGCGGTGACTCCCACTGGTGAGGTACCCCCCCCGATGCCCAATGCCACCCCGGGGACACGAAGTTTCACGAGCAAAGCGTTGAACGCGTCGCCCAGTTTCCGGGGGCAGGGAGTTTCCGGTTCCACGGGTTCCGGTTCCACGCAATGGGCGAAAACGAATTGGAAAAGCGCGATCGGGCGGGTCGTGGAGACACAGACCAGTACACGAAACCCGGCTGGCGTTACCAAAAAGAAACAAAGTCTGGCTGATATCGTCCACAAATTGAAAGTGGAATCCTCGGCGCAGGCGGCGCGGCGGTTGCTGCGGAGCGCGCGAGCGCGAACGAAAAAGGCGGTCGCCGCGAAGGGCAGCCGCAGCGTCATTTTCAGCAGCGGGTATCTATACTTCCTGGTGCTTGAAAGAAACTGGTGGTTCACGGTTTGCTTGGCGTGCCTTGCGTACTTCGTGGCGATCATGATGACCTGGTGTGTCTCCCTACCCCTAACCCTGTGGAACGAACAGGACGAGATTGATTTGAACGAGTCCTCCCGACCCGCCCTGGCCTTGCGGTTCGCCGCCGCGCACGTCATCACCGGGTCCTCCGCCTCGATTCTTCCCGTGGACGATATCGGGTACTTGGTGGCCTACCTCTCCATGTTAGTAGGCGTGGTGGTCAACGTGTTCGTGTTCGCCGCGGTGGTGGCGAAGTTCCAGTCGCCTCAGAAAGACCTGGTGTGGAGCACCAGGGGCGTGATAACCAAGCGCGACGACGTTCCCACTCTTTTAATCCGCGTCGGGAACTTACGGTGCCACACCCTGTACAACCCCACAATTCGGTGCACCCTGCTTTCGAGGCACGTCACCAAGGAAGGCGAGGGGTTCATGAAGAAAGAAGTGGTGGAGGTTATGCAGCCGGCGACGATTTCGGGGGTGCACACGATCGCGTGCGCGGTGAATCGGAAGTCACCTTTATTTCCGATTTTGAAAACCTCGCGGTTCGTGAAGTGTCCGGTGCTCGGCGAGGGGAACGGGACGCTGGATCTTGGTGACCATGCGAATGACGTGATGAATAAGGAGAATCACACTCGCGATACTGCCATGGACGACCCGGGAGGGTCATCAGACGGCGATTCAGAAGACTCCAACGCCTTCCAGTGGTTGCTTCACGTCACGTTCACGGCGCTTGACCCTATTTACGGCGCCGAGCTGTGTTCGCACACCACGTACGCGGACGACTCCCTGGTAGGCCCGGCTCGGTTCAAAGACGTCATCGGGGTTGACGAAAACGGTCGGCCGGTGATTGACTGGCACGCCTTCGACGAACACGTCGACGGGTGCGAGCACGACGCGGAGGAGAGCGACGACGAGACGGACGGCGACGAGGATGACGTTGGGGTTGCGCCGAAGGTTACGAAAGATTTTAAGGCATCGACTGTCGTGTCAAGTGTCGCCGCGACTGTCGTGTCACGTGACACAACGACTGTCGTGGCACATGACACGACGACTGTCGCGTTGCGTGAAAAGGCACCCGAAAAACAACCGTCGCCCGTGCGCTCAGAGATTTCGGACGATAGCGCGAAGGAACTCGTTTTGGGCGCTGGAGGTGACAAACAAACCGTGGAAGGCACGCGCGGGGATGGACGGGGAAGGTACCGGTCACAAGCGCCATCCGCTACGGACCCGGTTCGAGATCTTCATCTCGACGCGAATGAAACTTCCACTTCCACTTCCACTGCCACTGGCGGCGAGTTTGTATTTCGATCCACCACGTGCGGCCCCGCGGAACGCGCGTTGCCCGGTCCTGAAGGGAACCCTATACCTGGAAACCCCCGGATCGCGGTTCTCGCGGCACGAGCCTCGATGGGCTTGGGCGACGACATCGACGGCGACTCTAAACAAGGGCCGTTACTGACGTGTTGCGTGTATTGCGTGCGTCTGTGTTTACTGTTCGCGGAGGCCGGGGTTAAGTTCGAGCTCGTGGAAATCGACCGAAACTGCAAACAAAGCTGGTTCCGAGACGCGTTCCCGGAATTTCTGACCCCGGCGGTGCAAGGCACGCCTGGAGGAGTAGACGATTC
>Ga0307488_10001389_pt1 | contig 20146 bp, 15 predicted proteins | sample SB02metaG_FD_202248 | JGI IMG/M metagenome (GOLD analysis project Ga0307488, IMG submission 202248) | Sea-ice brine microbial communities from Beaufort Sea near Barrow, Alaska, United States - SB 0.2 | ecosystem: Environmental > Aquatic > Marine > Coastal | place: USA: Alaska | collected... | reverse complement strand
TTCTTTGGATTTAAACACACTAGAGTATAGAACAAAGAAAAGAGCCAATTTCGCGACTTTAGAAATGACTAAAACTATTGATAAAGTTGTGGATCGTTTTAAAGTATTGGTAAAAGGAAAAGATAAGGCAGGAGAGTTTTATAGAAAAAGTTTCTCAGCATTGTTCGCTTATGTATCTAATAGAATACCAGAGATTTCTGACGAACTTTATAAAATCGATGACGCAATGAAAGCAGGATTTGGTTGGGAACATGGTCCTTTCCAAATTTGGGATGCAATTGGATTGGAGAAAGGAATTATAATGATGAAGGCTGAAGGATATGGACCTGCATCTTGGGTAACTGATATGATCGCTTCAGGAACTACTTCTTTCTATTCTATAAAAGAGGGAGCAACATTTTATTATGATATTCCTAAGAAATCACAAGAGAAAATTCCTGGACAAGATTCATTTATCATTTTAGATAATATTAGAAAAACTTCTGAAGTATTTAAAAATTCAGGTGTTGTAGTTGAAGATATAGGAGATGGAATTTTAAATGTTGAGTTCCAATCAAAAATGAATACAATTGGTGGAGATGTACTTACGGGATTAAATAAAGCTATAGATATCGCTGAAAAAGATTTCCAAGGATTGGTTGTAGGTAATCAAGCCGCTAACTTCTCTGTAGGAGCAAATATTGGAATGATTTTCATGATGGCTGCTGAACAAGAGTATGATGAATTGAATATGGCAATCAAATATTTCCAAGACTCAATGATGCGTATGCGTTATTCTTCAGTCCCAACTATTGCTGCTCCCCACGGAATGGCACTTGGAGGTGGTTGTGAAATATCATTACATGCTGATAAGGTTATTGCCGCTGCAGAGACGTATATGGGATTAGTAGAATTTGGAGTTGGAGTAATTCCTGGAGGTGGTGGATCAAAAGAAATGGCTTTAAGAGCATCTGATTTATTTCACAAAGGTGATGTCCAATTAAATGTTTTACAAGAGCACTTCTTAACAATCGGTATGGCAAAAGTATCAACTTCTGCTTACGAAGCATTTGATTTAGGATTATTACAAAAAGGAAAAGATATCGTTGTTGTAAATAAAGACCGCCAAATTGCAACTGCTAAAGCATATGCAAAATTAATGGCAGAGTCTGGTTACACGCAACCCATTAAACGAAATGATGTATTGGTATTAGGAAAGCAAGCATTAGGGATGTTCCTTGTAGGAACAGACTCTATGAATGCAAGTCATTATATTTCAGAACACGATCAAAAAATCGCCAATAAATTAGGTTATGTTATGGCTGGTGGTGACTTGTCAGAACCTACCAAAGTTTCAGAACAATACTTATTAGACTTAGAACGTGAAGCATTCTTAAGTTTATGTACTGAGCGTAAAACTTTAGAACGTATTCAACACATGTTAAAAACTGGTAAACCATTAAGAAATTAAAAAGATGAAAACAGCATATATAGTAAAAGCATATAGAACAGCCGTAGGTAAAGCACCTAAAGGTGTCTTCCGTTTTAAAAGAACTGATGAGTTAGCCGCAGAAACCATTAAGTATATGATGAGTGAATTGCCAAACTTTGACAAAACTCGTATTGACGATGTAATTGTTGGTAATGCAATGCCAGAAGGAGCTCAAGGATTAAATATGGCTCGTTTAATTTCTTTAATGGGATTAGACATTGTTGATGTTCCTGGAGTAACAGTAAACCGTTTTTGTTCATCTGGAATAGAAACTATAGGTATGGGAGTTGCGAAGATTCAAGCAGGAATGGCTGACTGTATTATTGCAGGCGGAGCAGAAAGTATGAGTTCGGTTCCAATGACAGGATTCAAACCAGAATTAAATTACGATGCTATTGTAAAAACTGGTAATGAAGATTATTATTGGGGAATGGGAAATACTGCTGAAGCTGTTGCCAACCAATTTAAAGTATCTCGTGAAGATCAAGATGAGTTTGCCTTCAATTCTCACATGAAAGCATTGAAAGCACAAGCAGAAAATCGTTTTCAAGACCAAATTGTTCCAATAAATGTTGAACAAACTTTTATGGATGCAAATGGAAAAAAAGCGACAAAATCTTATACTGTAAATAAAGATGAAGGCCCACGTGCTGGAACAAGTAAAGAAGCACTTGCTAAATTAAGAGCGGTATTTGCTGCTGGAGGAAGTGTAACTGCTGGAAATTCTTCACAAATGAGTGATGGTGCAGCATTTGTACTGATCATGAGTGAAGAAATGGTCAAAGAATTAAATATAGAGCCAATTGCTAGAATGGTAAACTATGCAGCAGCTGGTGTTGAACCAAGAATTATGGGAATAGGACCTGTAAAAGCAATTCCAAAAGCATTGAAACAAGCAGGATTAAAACTAGAAGATTTAGAATTAATTGAATTAAATGAAGCTTTTGCTTCACAATCATTAGCAGTAATGAGAGAATTAAATATAAATCAAGAATTGGTAAATGTTAATGGTGGTGCAATTGCATTAGGTCATCCGTTAGGCTGTACTGGAGCAAAACTATCAGTACAACTATTTGATGAAATGCGTAAGAGAAATATGAAAGGAAAATATGGAGCCGTAACGATGTGTGTAGGAACTGGACAAGGAGCTTGTGGGATATATGAGTTTTTAAATTAGAACAAGACAATTATAAAAATAAAAAATAATACAATGGCAGATTTATTAAGAGGAGGTCAATTCCTAGTTAAAGAAACAAAATGTGAAGATGTTTTTACTCCTGAAGATTTCTCAGAAGAGCAACAAATGATGAAGGAAGCTGTGATAGAATTTAATGATAGAGAAATTATCCCTCACAAAGCAAGATTTGAAGCAAAAGATTATGCTCTAACTGAAGAATGTATGGAAAAAGCTGGTGAACTTGGTTTCTTAGGTGTTGCAGTTCCTGAAGCTTATGGTGGGCTTGGGATGGAATTTGTCTCAACTGTACTAACTTGTGATTATATTTCAAGTGGAACTGGATCTTTCAGTACCGCTTTTGGAGCACATACAGGAATTGGAACTATGCCAATTACACTATATGGTACAGAAGAACAAAAATTAAAATATGTTCCTAAACTAGCAACAGGAGAATGGTTTGGTGCATATTGCCTTACTGAACCTGGAGCAGGATCAGATGCGAATTCAGGAAAAACTACTGCTGTTCTTTCTGAAGATGGTAAATCATATAAGATAAACGGACAAAAAATGTGGATTTCAAACGCAGGTTTTTGTAGCTTGATGATTGTTTTTGCTCGTATCGAAAATGATAAAAATATTACAGGATTTATTTTAGAAAACAATCCTGAAAATGGGATTACGATGGGTGAAGAAGAGCACAAGTTAGGTATTCGTGCATCATCTACTCGTCAAGTATTCTTTAATGACACAGTTGTTCCTATTGAAAACATGCTATCTGAAAGAGGTAATGGATTTAAAATTGCAATGAACTCATTAAATGTTGGTCGTATTAAACTCGCTGCTGCTTGTTTAGATTCTCAACGTAGAATTACAAGTATTGGTGTAAATTATGCTAATGAGCGTAAACAATTTAAAACTCCTATTTCAGATTTTGGTGCTATTAAAATTAAAATAGCTGAGATGACTACAAATACATATGCAGGTGAATCTGCAACATATAGAGCAGCAAAAAATATAGAAGATCGTATCGCAATGCGTGAAGCTGCTGGAAATACTCATCAAGATGCAGAATTAAAAGGTGTAGAAGAATATGCTATAGAATGTTCTATTCTTAAAGTTGCCGTATCTGAAGATGTACAAAATTGTGCAGATGAAGGTATTCAAATTTTTGGCGGAATGGGATTCTCTGAAGAAGCTCCAATGGAATCTGCATGGAGAGATGCTCGTATCGCTCGTATATATGAAGGTACTAACGAAATTAACAGAATGTTATCTGTTGGTATGCTTGTAAAAAAGGCAATGAAAGGTCACGTAGATTTATTAGGCCCTGCTTCTAAAGTTCAAGAAGAACTTATGGGAATTCCTTCGTTTGACACTCCAGATTATTCAGTATTATTTACTGAAGAAAAGGAAATGGTTGCGAAATTGAAAAAAACTTTCTTAATGGTTGCAGGCGGTGCTGTTCAAAAATATGGTCCAGACCTAGAAGATCACCAACAACTACTAATTGCTGCTGCAGATATATTGATTGAAATATATATGGCAGAATCTACAATTTTAAGAACTGAAAAAAATGTAAAGCGTACTAGTGAGAAAGAGCAAACTGTTCAAATAGCAATGTCAAAATTATATTTATACAATGCTGTAGGTATTGTTGAAAGCAAAGGAAAAGAAAGTATTATTTCTTTTGCTGAAGGTGATGAACAACGTATGATGTTAATGGGACTTAAGCGTTTCACAAAGTACACTAACTATCCAGATATAGTTGATTTAAGAAACGAAATCGCAGAAAAAGTTAAAGCAGAGAATAAATACTGTTTTTAAATTTAATTGGTTATAAATGAAAAAACCCAAAGCATTCGCTTTGGGTTTTTTTTATTAATTTTGGTTACTACTAAAAACACAATGATGAAACATCAATTTCTTACCCTTTTTATACTCATTTCAATTCTAAGTTATGCGCAGCCAAATACTGATGTGTTTTTATTTGACTTAGGAATCAACACCAATGAAATCAATCTTTCCAATTTTATAAATATTTCAAATAACGAAGGTTATGACAACCAACCATCGTTTCTCAATGACAATACAATTCTTTATGCTAAAACCAGGAATGGACAGACTGATATAGCAAAATATTCAATTAGAACTGGAGAGAACACTTGGATTACAGATACGGATGGAAGTGAATATTCGCCATTAAAAATCCCTAAAAGAAATAGAGCATCGGCAATACGATTAGAGAAAGATGGAACACAAAAATTGTATAGTTATAATTTAAAAAAAAATGTATCAAAACCTTTAGTTGACCATATTATTATAGGCTATCACAATTGGTATGACGATAAAACAATTATTTCATCTGTATTAGAAGATGGCGGGTTGTCGCTTTTTATAACTAATACTGACGAACCAAAAAACTATAAAGTTGATACAAATATTGGCCGTTCTTTACACAATATCCCTAAAAGTAATTTAGTAAGTTATATTAGTAAGAAGAATGAAAAATGGGAAATTAAATCTCTAGACCCTGAAACTGTTGAGACTAAATTTATAGCAAATACACTACCTAATTCTGAAGATCTCTGCTGGACTATTAATGGAACAATCTTAATGGGGAAAGGTGATGTTTTATACAAATTAAATCCAAAAACAGATATAGGTTGGAAAAAAATTGCATCACTTAAAAAGTATGGAGTTAAAAATATTACAAGATTAGCTACGAGTCCAAATGGCACTAAAATTGCTGTAGTTGGTGAGAAAATAGTTGTGGATCAAATGAGAAAGTAATTATTGATCTTGATGATAAACTTGAACCAGTTCTAGAAAACATCTCTTGGATTTCGGGAAATTGGAAAGGTGAAGCATTTGGAGGAATAGTTGAAGAAAACTGGAGTGAACCACTTGGCGATTCTATGATGGCGACTTTTAAATTGGTCATAGACAATAAAGTTTCTTTCTACGAAATCGAAATTATTAGAGAGATTGAAGACTCCCTTATTTTACAGTTAAAACACTTTGGTGGTGACTTAAAAGGCTAGGAAACCAAGGATGAAACTTTAGATTTTCATTTAAAAGAAATTACAGCCGATACCGTTGTCTTTGAAGGCATGACATTCGAAAGAGTTTCTGAAAACGAAATAAATATTTATGTCGATATTCAACAAGAAGATGCTACTATTGAAACTGTAAAGTTTAACTATAAAAAAGTATCTAAAATCTAATTAAAGTTAAAAGACTTATTAATATATCAGTTTAAAATTAAATGTCAAGTTCTAAAAGCCTAAAAATATTATCTCATACTATCTTTTACTTGCTCTTTTTTAGTAACCTTAGATAAATTAATAGCCGTTTCTATTAATGCTAAATGTGAATAGGCCTGTGGAAAATTACCTAACAGACGTTTAGTCTCAAAATCAATATCCTCGCTAAAAAGTCCTAAATGATTACTATATGATAATAGTTTATCAAATTGTTCCTTTGCCTTTTGCTCCTCTCCTATTTTATATAAACTATTTATAAACCAAAACGTACAAATAGTAAATGAAGATGAAGGCAATCCAAAATCATCCTGATTTTTATAACGATATAATAAGCCTTCATGGCATAATTCGCGCTCTATAGCTTTTACCGTACTCACGTATTTAGGATGCTTAGCATCTATAAAACCATAAGGTTCCATTAATAATACAGAGGCATCTAAATCTTCAGAATTATACGCTTGGGTAAATGCTTGAACTTTATCGTTCCATGCATTGTCCATTATATCAGTTCTAATGGCTTCTTCTAATAATTGCCAACGCGCGACTTTAGATTCTTTACCCAGTAATTTAGCAACCCTAAGCGCTTTATCTACTGCAGTCCAACATAAAACTTTAGAGAATGTAAAATGCTGATCATCACCTCTGAATTCCCATATCCCTTTGTCAGGTTCTTGCCAATGTTTACCAACAACCCAAACAATACCTTTGGTCATTGTCCAAAGTTCTTCACCATCTTCAATATCGTTACTAAAGTTGACTAAAAGTTGATGAATCACATCCATTAATATCCCATAAATATCATTTTGCTTTTGCTCATAAGCAGCATTACCAATTCGCACAGGACTTGAATTCTTATATCCAGTAAGATGATCTAGAGTCTCTTCTGTTAACTTTTTCTCACCACTAATACCGTACATTATTTGTAGTTTTTCATCTTTATCCGGCATCAAATTTATGATAAACTTTAAGTAACGTTTTGCTATATCTTTATGTCCTAATTGAGACATTACCTTTATAACCATTGAAGCATCACGAATCCAACAAAATCTATAATCCCAGTTACGTACTTCACCAATTGTTTCAGGTAAAGACGTTGTAGCGGCTGCCAATACAGCTCCTGTTTTTTCATAACTCAACAATTTTAATGTCATAGCACTACGACCGATTTGTTCGTTATAATTATTATATGTAGGTGTTCGCTCCATCCAATTGAGCCAATACACTTTAGTTCGTTCAAATTCTAATAGCGCAAATTTTAAATTAGGCATAAAGAGTTTTTCATTATAACCGACTAAAAAATAATGATCTGAACTTAATACAATTGGAGCGCCATTGGCAACTATACTCTTATCTAAATCTGTATATAAGAATAAGGTGTCATAGGCATATTCATCGTTAAGGCTTACAATAAAGTTTGTTTTAACATAATTAGAGGTTACCCCTTTAGCATATTCAAGTTTAGGATTATAATCGACTTTTATCTCTGGTTTTCCTGATATGTATTTTATATATCGAATAAATTCTGGGGGCGAATGATATCCTCCTTTCAATTTATGATAACGCGGCATAAAATCTATAACTTCAAAAACATCAAGGCCATTACTAAATTTTGTTACAAGAATAGCGGTATTGCTGATGTAATTTTGAGTTATTCTATAACTTTCATCCACAATAAAACCAAAACTACCTCCTTTTTTTTCATCAAGGAGTTTTGCGAAAACTGAAGGTGAATCAAACTTTGGTAAACAACACCAATCGATGGATCCTTGTTTCGATACTAATGCTGCACTTCTGCAGTTCCCTATTATTCCGTAATCTAAATTATTCATAAATATTTTGTTTATTACACTGGTAAAACTTCAATTTTTTTTTTAAATTAACGAAATTATAAATACACACACAAGATTTTAGTATGAATAAAACAATAATTGTTTCAAATCGCTTACCACTGCAAATCTCTATTAATGATAATCAACTTGAAGTTACGCCAAGTGTTGGCGGTTTAGCTACAGGAATGAAATCTGTTCATGCAGAAGGAAACGGCTTATGGGTTGGTTGGTCTGGTATTACAGATGAAGACTTAAACGAAACTATAGAAGCGGAAGTAAATCTAAAAATAAAACAAGCAAAATGCAGATCAGTTTCTCTAAATGAAGCTGATGTAGATGATTTTTATTTAGGGTTTAGTAACCGAACATTATGGCCTTTATTTCATTATTTTACAGAATATACCGAATTTGAAAAAACACATTGGGAAGCCTATAAAAGGGTAAATCAAAAATTTGCCGATGTCGTTTTAGATACTATTGAGGATGGTGATACAGTTTGGGTTCACGACTATCAGCTTTTACTGCTCCCTGCACTAATAAAAGAACAAAAACCTGATGTAACAATTGGCTTCTTTTTACATATTCCATTTCCTTCCTATGAAATTTTCAGAACGTTTCCATGGCGTGAAGAGTTACTTACAGGAATGTTAGGCGCTGATTTATTAGGGTTTCATACGTATGATTATGAACGTCATTTTTTAAGTTCTGTAAAACGTATACTACGATTGGATGTCAATTTTAATGAAATTTCCTATTACGATCGTATCGTAAAGGTAGATTCATTTCCAATGGGTATTGACTACGATAAATTTTATGATTCAGCACTTGATCATAATAATTCTAACAGTGAAAAATCCGAATTACAAAGACGCCTCGATACGCATATAAAAGAAGGAAGTGATCAGAAATTTATTCTGACAATAGATCGCCTGGATTATACAAAGGGTATTCCCAATCGTCTTAGAGCTTATGAATATTTCTTAAAGACATATCCCGAATATCAAGAAAAAGTAAGACTTGTAATGTTAGCAGTTCCTTCAAGGTCTGGCGTGCCTCAATACCAAAAATTAAAACGAGAAACAGATGAATTGGTCGGAAGAATCAATGGAGAGTTTTCAACAGTTAGTTGGACACCAATTTGGTATTTCTATAGATCACTCCCTTTTGAAAATCTAATTGATTTATATACCTCTTCAGATGTGGCACTTATTACACCTGTTAGAGATGGTATGAATTTGGTTGCTAAAGAATATGTCGCTACCAGAACGAATCAAGATGGTGTTTTAATATTAAGTGAAATGGCTGGAGCATCTAAAGAAATGAATGAAGCTTTATTAATAAACCCAAACAGTTTTGAGGATTTTGCTACGGCTTTAAAACGCGCATTAACAATGCCGCTTGAAGAACAGAAAAGCAGAATGAAAGTTTTACAGAAACGATTAAAACGTTATAATGTAGAAAAATGGGCAGAAGAGTTCCTTAAATCATTGGATGCTACTAATAAGATGAAGGAAATATTTGTTTCTAAAAAACTAAGTTCTAAAGATATTGATGGAATAATTAGTCAATATAAAAATGCCAAAAAACGCTTAGTCCTTTTAGATTATGATGGCACACTCGTGGGCTTTAAAGACAATCCTCAAGATGCAAAACCAGATAATGAACTTTTTAAAATTCTAGATTGTTTTCAAGGTCAAGATAATACTTCGCTAAGCCTAATAAGTGGTAGGGACAAAGAAACCTTTGAAAAATGGTTTGGTAAAAAACCGTATGATTTAATTACAGATCATGGGATTTGGATGCGTCAAAAACAAAAATGGACTGCTTTGGAAATTATTAAAACAGATTGGATGGCAAACATCAAACCCATCTTAGAAAGTTTTGTTGATCGAACACCTGGAACATTTATTGAAACTAAGGAATATTCACTTGCATGGCATTACAGAACTGCAGATCCAGAACTAGCACAAATAAGAACTATTGAACTGAATACAGTTTTAACAAGTATGGTGTCAAATAATAATTTATCTATATTAAAAGGTAACAAAGTCATAGAAATAAAAAGTAGTAATGTTAATAAAGGAAGAGCCGCAAGTCAGTTATTTATAAAAAAGGATTACGATTTTATTTTAATAATGGGTGATGATTGGACAGATGAAGACATGTTTGAGGCTGCTCCTAATAATGCAACTACTATCAAAGTAGGCTCCACAAAAACACAAGCAAAATATAAAATAAAATCTCCTGTACAAGTTAGAGCATTATTAGAGAAATTAATTTAAGAAGTACAATTCAATTATAAAAATGATATGAAACGAGCATATTAAAATCTTTATCACCAATGGGAATGCTTAATTGCGAATAGCATGTGACCATTAAAAATAATAAAATAAACACATGAAAAAAATTATTACTGCTCTCTTTGCTATTTTATTTATTTCTTGTAGCCCAAAAATTTTTAAAGAAAGTTGGACTGAAAAACAAGCGCCAGAATATTTTAAAGCACGATTTGAAACTACTCAAGGAAATTTTGATATTGAAGCAAAAAGAGAATGGTCGCCAAATGGAGTTGATCGCTTATATCAACTTATAAAACATGATTTTTATACTGATATTGCTTTGTATAGAGTTTTACCAAAGTTTGTAGTGCAATTTGGAATTCACAATGATTCGATACTAAATAATCGTTGGAGTGATGTTAAATTAAAAGATGAGTCTGTTATAAAAAGTAATGACTCAATGACTATTTCTTTTGCACGTGGAGGAAAAGAATCTCGTACAACACAAATATTCATCAATATGAAAAACAACCCTCGATTGGATAAACTTGATTATGGTGGAGTTAAAGGATTTCCTGTGATTGCCAAAATAATAAATGGAATGGAAAATGTACATAAATTTTATGCTGATTATGGTCCAAAACCTGCAAAAGAACAAGGTCAAATTTATGCTAAGGGAAATACATATTTGAAAGAAAATTATCCTAAATTGGATTATATAACCAAGGCTTATATATTAAAATAACTATGTACACAATCTTAGATCTTGATTCATGGAATCGTAAAGATCATTTTAATTTTTTCAAGCAATTTGAAGAACCCTTTTTCGGTCTTACTGTAAAAATTGATTGTAGTATTGCCTATAAATATTCTAAAAAAAACGGAAACTCCTTTTTCTTATACTACTTGCACAAAGCACTCGTTGCAGCGAATAACACAACACCATTTCGATATAGAATTATTGATGATAAAGTTGTGGTTTATGACACTATAAACGCTTCTCCTACCATTGGTCGTGAAGATGGTACTTTTGGTTTTTCATATATGGATTACGATGCCAATTTTGACAAATTTAATAGTACTGCAAAAAAAGAGATTGAAAGAGTACAAAGCACTCAAGGACTTGACCCTGCAACTTCTGGTGACAATGTAATTCATTTTTCGTCTATGCCTTGGATAGATTTTACATCACTATCTCATGCTCGAAATTATGCTTTCAATGATAGTTGTCCTAAAATTTCTTTTGGCAAAATGATTGATGAAAATGGTAAAAAAATGATGTCAATTTCTATACATGTTCACCATGGCTTACTAGATGGCTATCATGTAAGTTTATTTATCGATGAATTTCAAAAGCAATTAAATAAATCATCTATTTAAACTGGAACTGCATATAAACTGGATAATGATCAGATGCTTGTCCTAATTTAATTAATACTCTTGAATCAAGCATTTCTATTTTTGACATATCATAAAAAATAAAATCTAATCTTTCGAAAGGAATATCTGTATTGAAAGTAAATGAATAATCTTGTTTTTTAAATGCTGCGTTTCCAAGTGATGTATCATTTAATAAACGATCTATTATAGGATTAGGATAATTAGGGTCACTATTAAAATCTCCCATTAAAATTACAGGAAATTCTTCTTTATAACTAGTAAACTCAACCATTACTCGATCAAATTGCTCTTTTCTCAATTCTTTATTAAATGCATCTAGATGCAGATTCATAACAATTATTTCTTGCTCATTATCTAATTGAATTTTAACAACTTGAAGTATTCTATCCAAATAAAATACATCTCTATAGAACCAATTTGTTTGATCTCGCTCTAAGACAATTCTTTTCTGTTCTAGAATTGGATATTTACTTAAAATAGATTGTCCAGAATTTATTTTTCCAAAATGTGCAGAAATAGGGTAATAAGGAAAAGGCAAGTATCTTTCATCCCAATTCACTGCTTGTCCTATATATGCGTATCCTAAACTTGCAATTTCATCCTGCTGATTTATACCAAATGATCTAGAAGAATTGTAATCTATCTCTTGAAATCCAATTATATCCGGATTTAAAATTCCAAATTCTTTTTTTACCAATTCTAAATTGAAATCAAATAATGATTTTTGTTTTTCAACAGCTCGATTGTTGGTCATTCCACTTAGATAACCAATATTATAAGTTACAATTGAATAAATAGAATCCTTAGAAATAGAAATAGGAATGTCTACTTTAACAATTTTAGAATATTCTTCCTTATTTAAAGTTGAAGAAGAAGCCCAAAAGAAAAAAAGAAAAGAAACAAGTATAAACAAACTTATAACTTTTAGTAAAAATCGTAAGAATCGCTTCATTATTTAATAGTATAAAGTTTGATCTTAAAACTACCGTTTTAATCATTCATAAAAAAACGCTCCCAATATTGAGAGCGTTTTTTTATTTAGACTAGATTCTTCGCTTTCGCTCAGAATAAGATAAAGAATTATTTTTCTTCTACTTCTTCTTCAACTTCTTCGAAGTCTACATCTTGAACATCATCTTCAGAAGCAGAGTCTCCAGCATCTTGCTGTGCTCCTGCTCCTGCATCTTGTGTTTGTTGAGCTGCTGCTTGCATCTCCTCAGAAGCCGCTTGCCATGCTCCATTAATCTTTTCCATTGCAGCATCAATTTGTGCAATATCTTTAGACTCATGAGCCGCTTGTAATTCTGTTAATGCTGCTTCAATTGGACCTTTTTTATCATCAGATAATTTTTCTCCAAATTCTTTCAATTGCTTTTCTGTTTGAAAAATCATTGAATCTGCACCATTAATTTTTTCAGCAGTTTCCATTGCCGCTTTATCAGATTCAGCATTTACCTCTGCTTCTTCCTTCATTTTTTGGATTTCTTCTTCAGTCAATCCAGAAGACGCTTCAATACGAATGTTATGCTCTTTTCCTGTTCCTTTATCTTTAGCGGAAACATTGATAATACCATTTGCATCAATATCAAATGTTACCTCTACTTGAGGAACACCTCTCTGTGCTGGTGGAAGTCCATCAAGATGGAAACGTCCTATCGTGTTGTTATCAGCTGCCATTGCACGTTCACCTTGTAATACATGAATTTCTACAGATGGCTGATTGTCTGCTGCTGTTGAAAACACTTGTGATTTCTTAGTAGGAATCGTAGTATTTGCTTCAATCAGTTTCGTAAATACATTACCCATAGTTTCAATACCAAGGGATAATGGAGTTACATCTAGTAATAATACATCTGTTACATCACCTGTTAAAACTCCTCCTTGAATAGCGGCACCTACTGCAACTACCTCATCTGGATTCACACCTTTACTTGGCGCTTTTCCAAAGAATTTTTCAACTTCTGCTTGTACTATTGGGATACGTGTTGAACCTCCTACTAAAATTACTTCATCAATATCTTTGGTAGTTAACCCAGCATTTTTCAATGCAGTCTGACAAGGCTTAATTGTTCTTTTTACTAAATCGTCAATTAATTGTTCAAATTTTGATCTTGTTAAACTACGAACTAAATGTTTTGGTCCACTAGCTGTTGCTGTAACATATGGTAAGTTAATTTCTGTCTGTGCCGAAGATGATAATTCAATCTTCGCTTTTTCTGCTGCTTCTTTTAAACGTTGAAGTGCCATAGGATCTTCACGTAAGTCTATACCTTCTTCACTTTTAAACTCTTCAGCCAACCAGTTGATGATTTTCTCATCTACATCATCTCCTCCAAGGTGTGTATCACCATCAGTTGCTAATACTTCAAAAACTCCGTCACCCAATTCTAAGATAGAAACATCATGTGTTCCACCACCAAAATCAAATACGACGATTTTTTTATCATCATGCTTTTTATCCATTCCATAAGCCAATGCTGCTGCAGTAGGCTCATTGATAATTCTACTTACTTTTAACCCTGCAATCTCTCCCGCTTCTTTAGTTGCTTGACGTTGTGCATCATTAAAATATGCTGGAACTGTTACTACAGCTTCTGACACTTCATGACCTAAGTAATCTTCAGCAGTCTTCTTCATTTTCTGTAATACCATTGCTGATATTTCTTGTGGCGTATATAAACGACCATCAATATCAACTCTTGGAGTATCATTATCTCCTTTAACTACTTTGTAAGGTACACGTTTGATTTCTTGAGAACATTCAGAGAATTTATTTCCCATGAAACGCTTGATAGAATAAACTGTATTTAATGGATTTGTTACTGCTTGTCTTTTTGCAGGATCTCCAACTTTTCTATCACCTCCTTCAATGAAAGCTACAATAGATGGTGTAGTTCTTTTACCTTCTGCATTAGGAATTACAACTGGCTCATTACCTTCCATTACTGAAACACACGAGTTAGTTGTTCCTAAATCTATTCCTATTATTTTACTCATACTATTAATTTTTATTATTGTGTTGAATATTTTTTTATTATAATGTAATAGTCAATCTTTATGCCAATAGAAATTTTATGTCAACTTGTCATATTTAAAATAAGTATTCATCCATTTGTCATTATATTAAAATAAAATTAAGTGATAAACATAGCATATTTTAGGTATATCCTATATTAGCAACTTAAAAGTCAATAAATAAATGGAATGTATTTCAGTTTTTGATATGCTTAAGATTGGTGTAGGTCCTTCTAGTTCTCACACTTTAGGCCCATGGAGAGCAGCAGAAAGATGGATTGAACATCTAAAGAATAACGATTTATTCAATCAAATAACTGAAATTAAAGTTGATTTATACGGGTCATTATCGTTAACAGGAAAAGGGCACGCTACAGATCTAGCAGTTATTTTAGGCCTTTCTGGGAATGATCCTGAAACGATTCCCATCGAAGACATTAATTCTTTAGTTTCTAAAGTTAAAAATACAAACCAATTACATTTTGGAAAGAGTAATTTAATTAAATTCAATCCAACTTCCAATATTATCTTTAATAGAGATTTTTTACCCTACCATTCTAATGGTATTAAATTTACAGGTTATAACAATGACAGTGAAATTTCGTCAGATATTTATTATTCTATTGGTGGAGGTTTTGTAGTACAGGAAGAGAGAATTATTTCGAAAAAGAAAACTAAACTCTATAATTCATTTCCTTTTCCAATTCAAAATGCAAAGGAATTAGAAGCATATTGCAAGCAAGAGCATAAACAAATCTCTGAAATCGTTTTAGAAAACGAAAAATCATTGCGCTCTGAAGAAATAATTCATAACGAATTAGAAAGGATATGGAACACCATGCTCGAATGCATGTATCTTGGCTGTCATACTGAAGGAACTTTACCAGGAGGATTAAATGTAAGAAGAAGAGCATTTGATATATATCAAAGATTAAAAGGAGAGACTTCATATTCAAATCCTCAGCAATGGATGAATTCAATAAGAAATACAGAAGTTAAATTTCGACAAATTCTAAAATGGGTAAGTTGTTTTGCGCTAAGTGTTAATGAAGTAAATGCTTCTTTAGGTCGAGTTGTAACTGCTCCTACCAATGGAAGTGCTGGAGTTATTCCTGCCGTATTGATGTATTATCTAGTCATTGAAAATCATGAAGGAGATTTTGAGCATATTAAGAAATTTTTATTGGTTGCTGGAGAAATAGGGAGTATCGTCAAAAAAGGTGCTACTATTTCAGCGGCAATGGGAGGCTGTCAAGCAGAAATTGGAGTTTCTTCAGCTATGGCTGCAGGAGCCTTAACTGAATTGCTTGGAGGCAGCCCTGAACAAGTATTAATTGCAAGTGAAATTGCTATGGAACATCATTTAGGATTGACTTGTGATCCGATCGGAGGATTGGTTCAGATCCCATGTATAGAACGCAATGCGATGGGAGCACTTAAAGCAATAAATGCCGCTGAATTAGCTTTGGAATCTGATGTAAATAATGTAAAAGTTCCATTTGACAAAGTAGTAGCTACTATGTGGAAGACTTCACTAGATATGAATACGAAATATAAAGAAACTTCAGAAGGTGGACTTGCCATAAGCGTAAATATTTCAGATTGTTAAGTAAAATATTTTTAAAATATAAATAATATTTTTTATATTTGGGAAACGATAAACCAATTAATAATCTATAAAAACATTCACTCATGAGTAAATTTGATGAAAAAGTAGCATTGTATAAAAAGTTTATGGATGACAGAGATTTTAGATCTAATTTAGATTTATTAGCTGCTGTTACTAAAGGATTGGGTCCATCAATCTATAAAGCAGATGCAGAAACTGTTTCTGGTTCTGATGCTAAAGAACTTGAAACTGTTAAGAAAAACTTTTTAATGAAGAAACTAGGATTGGCTGATGGCCCTGAACTAGATGCTGGAATTGAAGAAGTTATGGACAGAATTGGGAAGTCTGAAAGAAAAAAATATAGAGCAGTGGTTTATTATATGCTTATGAAAAAATTTGACAAGGAATCAGTATATGGATTCTAGGAAGATATATTCTTAAAATAAAAAACCAACTCAGTGAGTTGGTTTTTTTTATGTAATATTATTTATTCTATCTTGTAAAGACTAGTTCCGTCTCAGTAGAAATATTCGCATCATATCCATAGCTGTCATAATTAAACCCTTTCAACCCTTCAACACTATCTATATCATTATCAATGATATATCTCACCATCATTCCTCTTGCTTTTTTAGCAAAAAAACTGATCATTTTCAACTTCCCATCCTTATAATCTTTAAAAACCGGAGTTATAACAGGCACATTTAATTCTTTTGGCTTAATAACTTTGTAATATTCATTACTCGCTAAGTTTACCAGGAAATCATCTTCAGAAAACTCTTCATTTAAAGTATTGGTAATTGAACTCCCCCAATATTGATATAAATTATCTTTTCGACTAATTTTTAATTTAGTCCCCATTTCAAGACGATATGCTTGCATTAAATCCAATGGTTTTAACAACCCATACTGTCCAGATAATATTCGAAGTTTACCTTGTAGTTGAGCTAATTTAGCCTCTGGAATGGTATAGGCATCCAATCCTATGTACACATCTCCTTTAAAAGCATAAATGGCTTGCTTTGAATTCTCTAGAGTAAATGGTAAACCCCATGCTTGATTGCGTTCGTAATTCAGTTGACCTAAATTATCAGAAACATGCATCAACTTGGAAATAGCCTTCGCAGATTTCTTTTTTAATACTGTACTTAACTTTTCAGCCTGTTCAAGAAAAACCCCTTGGGTAAATTCTTGTGTAGGCGCATTCGAATCAAAATCTAATGATTTTGCTGGAGAGAGTACTATTTTCATTTTTCTTATTTAGTGAATTTCAAATTTACATTATTTCATTAATTTTTCCATTAGTAAATGGAAAATTATAGCATTATAAATAAAAGTGATACTTTAAAAAAACTGTATCTTTGCCACATGCGAATAGATATAATCACTGTTTCCCCAGAATTAATTAAAAGCCCCTTTGAACATTCCATAATCAAGCGTGGAATTGATAAAGGATTGGCGGAAGTTCATTTTCATGACTTGAGAAAGTATGCATTGAATAAATATGGTAAAATTGATGATTATCAGTTTGGGGGTGGCGCTGGAATGGTATTGATGATTGAACCTATTGATAAGTGTATCTCAACATTACAAGAACAGCGAAAGTATGATGAGATCATTTATATGACTCCAGATGCTAAAACATTGAACCAACAGACAGCAAATACCCTTTCATTAGCCAAAAATATTTTGATTCTAACGGGTCATTATAAAGGTGTTGATCAAAGAGTACGAGATAAATTTATCACTAAAGAAATCTCGATAGGAGATTATGTATTAAGTGGAGGAGAACTTGCTGCAGCCGTTTTATGCGATGCTATTATTCGATTGATTCCTGGCGTAATAGGAGATGAAACGTCTGCGCTTACTGACTCCTTTCAAGACAACTTATTATCACCTCCAGTATATACACGCCCTTCAGAATACGGCGGTATGAAAGTTCCTGAAGTATTACTCTCTGGAAATTTTCCTAAAATTGATGCATGGAGATCTCAGAAAGCTATAGAACATACAAGGAACATTCGTCCTGATTTATTGGAAAATAGCAAAGAAAATTAACTCAAAATAATATTTGTTAAAACAAAGTTATTTTATAAATTTGCAAACGCTAAAATCAACCGCTGACGAAAATCGTGAATGTTGCCTTTACGAAAACCATTAAAAAGAATAGAATGGAAAATTTAATAAAATTTGTTCAAGACGAATTTGTAACAAGAAAAGATTTCCCTGACTTTGCAGCAGGAGATACAGTTACTGTTTATTACGAAATTAAAGAGGGAGAAAAAACACGTACACAGTTCTTTAGAGGTGTTGTAATTCAGCGTAAAGGTTCGGGTAGTTCTGAAACTTTCACAATCAGAAAAATGTCTGGTACTGTAGGGGTTGAACGTATCTTCCCTGTCAATTTACCAGCACTTCAAAAAATCGAAGTAAACAAACAAGGAAAAGTTAGAAGAGCTCGTATCTACTACTTTAGAGAATTGACTGGTAAAAAAGCTAGAATCAAAGAAGTAAGAAGAAAATAAATTCTTTTTCTCTTAAAAAATTTAAATCCCGAATTGTATCTTCAATTCGGGGTTTTTCTATTATTAACAATTGTTGACAACCTAAGTTCATATCTTTTTGAAAACTAAAACTTTAGAAATCAAGTTTTATTAATTCTTAATATATTTTTGTAAAAAAATCAACGGAGAATTTATTCGAAGTAATTCTAAATGTTCTTGAACATAGTTTTTTAGATTTAGTAGAAGTATAGCCTAGTGTTTAGCATGAATAAAAGGAAATATGAATCTAGAAAGCGAGTTTAAATTAAGTTATACTTATTAAATTAGGAAATACTTATTTTAAACGGAGTAACGAAACTAATAATGAAGGTTGACTAGAGAAAATCAACAATGAAGTAGTAATTAATAGATAACTAAGATTATGGTTTTTGCAAAAAAATCAGTAAGTGATGTTAGTTAATTAATTATGAAAGTAGATTGAAAGATTCAGCCAAGTGATGATTTATTATTGCTAAATTATTAGAAACAGTAACTCCAGCAAAAGCCATGATAACAAGTAATCCTTATTATGGCTTTTGTTTTTTATATATCTAAAAAACACAACCTCTTTTTTATTCTTTCCATAAAAACTACTACTAATTAATACCTTTTTACAGACTTAATACTCACTAATAATTAGTAGATTTACGCCACTAAAAATCTTAAAGAAAATGGCATTAAATACTGCAAAAATAATCTATACTATTACTGATGAAGCACCTGCGCTTGCAACTCAGTCTTTTTTACCAATCGTGAAAGCGTTTACTAAAAAGGCTCAAATTTCAGTAGAAACAAAAAATATTTCACTTGCCGCAAGAATATTGACAAACTTCCCTGAAAACCTTACTGGAAATCAAAAACAAGAAGATGCTTTAACAGAATTAGGAATACTTGTTAAAAAACCAGAGGCAAATATTATAAAACTGCCAAACATTAGTGCATCACTTCCACAATTAAAAGCAGCAATTAAAGAACTTCAAGACAATGGTTATGCAGTACCTAGCTATCCTGAAGAATCAAATACCGCTGAAGAAAAAGAATTGAAATCGAGATTTTCCAAAGTTCTCGGAAGTGCAGTAAATCCTGTATTAAGAGAAGGGAATTCTGACAGGAGAGCACCAAAACCAGTAAAGCAATACGCTCGAAAAAATCCACATTCCATGGGAGAATGGAGTTCAGATTCTAAATCTCATGTTTCTACAATGGATCATGGAGATTTTAATAATAATGAGAAATCTGTTACAATTGACGGAGATACTACTGTGAAGATTGTTCATACTGATTCTCATGGTAACGAAACTATCTTAAAGGACAACCTTTCTTTATTGTCTGGAGAAATTATTGATAGTACATTAATGAGCAAGAAAGCATTGATTTCATTTATTGAAAAACAAATTGCTGATGCTAAAGAGCAAAATATTCTTTTCTCATTGCATATGAAAGCAACAATGATGAAAATCTCTGACCCTATCATTTTTGGGCATGTTGTAAAAACCTATTTTAAAGATGTCTTTAAAAAACATAGTGAAGTTTTCAAGGAGATAGGCGTTAATGTAAAT
>Ga0307488_10001387_pt1 | contig 20165 bp, 15 predicted proteins | sample SB02metaG_FD_202248 | JGI IMG/M metagenome (GOLD analysis project Ga0307488, IMG submission 202248) | Sea-ice brine microbial communities from Beaufort Sea near Barrow, Alaska, United States - SB 0.2 | ecosystem: Environmental > Aquatic > Marine > Coastal | place: USA: Alaska | collected... | reverse complement strand
ATAAAAAAGTTGTTTGTGGTCCCTATGAGTTTAAGTCAGGTTATCGAGCGATAGAAAACTTTATTGATCCGACTCACTTTCCGTTCGTTCACGCTGGCGTCAATGGCATTATGGACCAGCCTGATCCGATAGAACCTTATGATGTGTTCGAAAAGGATGGCGGTTTAATGACCTCCGAGGTGCAGGTGACTCAGCCCTATGGCGACCCCCGTGAAGTACCGGTTATGGCTTTCTATGCTTACCAGTGTCTACGTCCGTTGGTAGCCTACTTTAAGAAGAGAGTGGTAATTACTGATCCCGCTCGTGCATCTGAAGGCAGTCCAGATGACCGCTTCTGTACCTTCTTGACGGCACAGCAGGTAGATGAAACACACAGTATCGTGCGAATTTGCTGCGCCATGAACTTCTCTCCACAACCGACCGATGTTGATGTGCGTCGTCGTCAGGATTTGGTCTACGCCCAAGACAGTGCGATTGTCGATACTCAGCGGCCTGAGCGCATACCAGTAGACCTGCGTATGGAGCTACATCACCGGACTGACCTACTTGGTCAAAAGTACCGTTCGTGGCTGCGTAATATGGGTGTGAGCTATGGCACTGTCTGATTTGCAGAATGTAAATTTGCGGCTAACGGCTATACGTTACGGCGCCTCAGACATCCTGCTATTTGAACTCCAGCCTCTCGATGGTGCTCCATTGCACGAGGTCAGTGCCGGCGCGCATCTAGATCTTTATCTGCCCGGCGGTCTGGTCAGACAATATTCGCTGATCACACCGTTATGTGATCTTGGTCGTTATGTCGTTGGCGTAAAACGTGATGCTAAGGGTCGGGGTGGTTCACGCTGGCTCCATGATAATGCACGCGTCGGTCAGACACTTGAGGTCAGTGCTCCTCGAAACCACTTTCAGCTGTCTTACAGTGAAGCGCCTGTATGCCTTATTGCTGGGGGCATAGGCATAACGCCGATCTATTCGATGTACAAGGCTTTGCAGAAGGCTAAACACCCAGTGCACCTGCATTACTGGAGCCGTTCGCCCGAGCATACGTTATTTCTGCATGAGCTAAAGTCAGACACTGAGATGACACTGCATTTCAGCAACAATAGTTCTAGTAATCGGCAATCAGAATTGCTCGACTTGGTGCAGGGGCTATCCGGCAATATGCAAGTCTATGCCTGCGGCCCGGCCTCGATGCTAGATCAACTCGAGTCTAGCGGGCTCGGCGACCAGCTTCATGTGGAGCGTTTCGGTTCTACTAGTCAGGTGATTGCTGAGGGATCATTCAATGTGGTTTTGGCCCGCTCAGGGCGTGAATACCTAATTCCGCCCGGAGAAACTATCCTCGACGTACTTCTTGAAGGCGGTGAGGACGTTCTCTACTCTTGTGAGCAAGGAGTTTGCGGGGCTTGTGAAGTCAAGGTTCTTGAAGGTGAGCCTGTTCACGGTGATACGGTGTTTTCAAAAGATGAACATGCGCGCCGGTGCAGCATGATGATTTGTTGCTCAACGAGTGCTTCTGCACGTTTGCTATTGGATATTTAATTGAAAAAAGTAGGAGTTTGCGATACAGCCCTTGGCTTTCGACTTGGAGGGTATATCACTTAGCCCGATAGACTTGTGTATCTCTGCTTCTTTTAGGGGTAATAAATCATAGATAAGATAGGAGTTTTTTAATGAAGACGATTCTTCTGCACGGTGGTCGGGTGATTGATCCGGCCAATTCATTAGATGCAATTCAGGATGTATTGGTGCGTGACGGCCGTATCGCAGCCGTTGGTCAATTACTCGGCTCGCCAGAAGTGGCAGACGCGGAACGGGTTGACTGCAGCGGCCGGCTGGTCTTGCCGGGGCTGATCGATACGCACGCGCATATCTATCAGTACGTGACCGGTCGATTTGGTCTGAACGCCGATATGTGTGGTGTCTATTCTGGCGTCACCACACTGGTAGACCAAGGTGGCGCGAGTTGTATTACCCTACCGGGCTTCCGCAATTTCGTGATTGACACCTCACACAGCCGGGTCATATCGTTCATTTCTGCCTACTTGGTTGGTGGCTTAGAAGGACACTTTTACCCTGAGCTATACCGCCCCGAGTGCACCGATGTCGACGCTACCGTGAAATCAGCTCTGGCCAACAGTGATGTGGTAAAGGGTATCAAGGCACATGCCGAGTTGGGAGGCTTCGCACGCTGGGGTCTCGAGGTTATAAAAAAGGCTGCCCAAGCGGGGGAGCGGACAGGCCTGCCATTGTATATTCATTTTGGACAGCTTTGGGATGAGCCTAAATCCAATGGCCGAAAAATCGACCCAGACAGTATTTTTCCGGCCGTGTTGGACCTGCTGAAACCCGGTGATGTACTGGCACATCCATTCAGTAGGCATCCGGGTTGTTTTGTATCGGTTGATGGTGAGGTCCATCCGCTCGTCAATGAAGCTCTAGCTCGTGGTTTGAAGGTTGATGTCGGCCACGGCTCGCATTTCAGTTATAAAATGGCCGTCAAGGTGCTTGAAGCTGGAGTCGTTCCCGAAACTCTAGGTGCCGATATGCATGGCTATAACACCTCGGTTAAGCCGCCGGCTGGCGTACCTGAGGAGCACGAGCATCCAGATGAAGAGCATCTCTTCAAGGGTAGTTCACGTTTCAGTCTAGTGTCTGCGATGGTGAGTATGATGGCGCTTGGGCTTAAGCTTGAACAGGTTATTCCAATGGCCACCAGTAATGCTGCCAAACTACTAGGTATGTCCGATCAACTGGGGTCGCTGGGTGTGGGCCGAGAAGCCGACATTACAGTATTGTCCGATGACAGTGGACAATGGTTGCTGCGTGACAATGAAGGCACCGAAGTGATCGCCAAACGCATGCTACAGCCCTTATTCTGTCTGCGTGCAGGTCAGCGTTTCGAGGCCACGGCAGAAATTTTGCCGATTCCGCAAGCAATATGATCGCTAATATGAAGGTGACATGAAGATGAATTCTGATCTAGCTTCAGCTGATAAGAATCAGACTGCTTTGCAGCGATTATATGACGTGCGTCCCGCTTGGACTGGAGTAGTCAGTGCCGCCAAGGCGCTAGGGTTGGGTCGCTATTGTTTGTTGCATGCCGGACCACCTTTTGTCGACGCCTCCAAACCCAGCGCTCCCATCCTCGCATCTGCTGCCCTTTGCTGTGTCTATGAGGGCTGGGCTGAGGATATTGGTAGTGCTCGAAAAATGGTTCTAGATGGGTTCGTATCATTGCGTCCAGCCCAAGAACATAACGTGGTAATCCCATTAGCTGCGGTGGTTTCACCTTCTACTAGTCTTGTCGAGGTGGCCGACCTCAACGGGACGTCACGTTGTTGGTCGCTGTTGCCCAGTGGTGCCGGTCCGCAGATACGGTTTGGTACCGCTGATCTAGCGATTCTTGACCGTCTGTATTTTCGTGATCAAGAGCTAACCGTTGCCTTGCAGTCATGGTTGCACGGCCGCAGTATTGAGCTCATTCCGCTAGCGCAGGCTGGACTGAGAGCGGGGGATGATCTACATGCTCAAACATCGGGTGCCACAACAGCTTTGCTGGAAAAGATGTGTGAAGGGCAGGCTGAGCAAACGCTAATTGATGTGCTAGAAAATGCTCCTTTGTTCTTTCTAACGCTTTGGATGGCTGCTTGTCACTTGATGCTAAGAGCCACTGTAGGCTCAGGCGCTGACTCACTTGTGATCGGATTGGGCGGTAATGGCCAGGAAGTGGGGGTGCGCTTGTCTGGAAATCCGAATCAGTGGCTGACGCTTGCGGCTTCAACACCAATGGGTCCGCGGATGAAAGAAACTGAAGCACTGGCTGCGCCGATGTTAGGCGATAGTGGCGTGATTGATGCGGCGGGTTTTGGTGCTCAGGCTTGGGGGTATGCAAAGGATATACACAAAATAATGTTGCCGTGGCTGCCGGCAGGTTGGACTCCTGAGCATGACTGCATGACGGGACAACATCCTGCATTTAGCGAGTTTTCTCTAGGTATAGCTTTGGACGCCGATCTGATTCAAGAGCAAGCTTGTCCGACAATGGTGGCGTTGGCCATGCTCGACAATCTCGCTGAGCAGGGCCTGCTGGGTCGTGGTGTCTGTTTGATTGACCCAGCTCTTTACTTAAGGTCCTAAAGAATTATCAGGAAGATAATAACCCGCATGCAATGGCACAGGTCACATTAACTTCGGTAAAGAAGTCAATGCGCTACCTTGCTCTAGGCTCACTAAAACTTTGAGAGGTTTGCAACCTCTATTTATTTAAACAGTTAGTCTGGAGCTGAGTGCCATCCATGTTTAAAATGGGAATTCGCGTTTGCCGGTCTGAATGGTAACCCATTTCACTTCAGTCATCTCTTCCATCGAGGCGCGTCCACCTTCTCGACCAAAGCCACTGTCGCCGCAGCCGCCAAAGGTGATGTGCGGTTCATCGGAGATAGTAGTGTCGTTTATATGAATCATGCCCGCGGTTGATAGCTCACTGAAAGCCATGGCCTTTTGTAGGTCGTTGGTTATTATGGCGGATGACAGGCCGTAGTGAGTGTCATTGGCCAGCTCTACAGCGTGATCGAAGTCGCGAGCAGAATAAACTGAGGTGATTGGGCCGAACGACTCCTCGGAATAGATACGCATCTGGTCAGTAACGTCGGCTAGCACGGTAGGTTGGAAGTAGCTGTCTTCGTAGGTGCCGCCGCAGAGCACACGCGCGCCTTGGTCGGTTGCTTCGCTAATCTGGTCGGCAATAAAAATGCACTGCTCTGGTCGGATCAACGGGCCGATTACGGTATCTGGGTGGCGCGGGTCGCCGACTACAACCGTTTTTGCTTTGGCCACAAAGGCTTTGCAGAAAGCGTCGTAGAGTCTCTGCTCGACAATAATGCGCGAGTTGGACATGCACACCTGACCCTGGTGAAAGAAAATACCAAAGGCCGCAGCATCAACAGCGTACTTCAGATCGGCATCATCTAAGACCACTAGTGGACTTTTGCCACCAAGTTCTAAGGTGACTTTCTTCATTTGTTTTCCGCATTCTGCGGCCAGGAGTTTGCCCACGCGTGCGGAGCCTGTAAAGGTAATCATTCTTACACGGGGGTCTGCGACCAAGCGTTTGCCAACATTGTCTGCCGAGCCTGGGACAACATTGAAAACACCTTTGGGCAGACCGGAAGCCTGGAAGATATCTGCAAGTACTAGTCCGGTCAACGGAGCAAACTCGGAGGGCTTCAGAATAAAGGTGTTGCCTGAGGCTAGGGCGAAGGCCACTTTTTTCATCGATAACAGCAGCGGCGAGTTGAAGGGGGCAATTCCCGCAATCACTCCCAGCGGCTGACGGACGGTCATGCCGATTTGACCCGGCGAAGATGTAGGAAATGTTTCACCGTGAGCCTGGCGGACCCAAGCGGCGGCTGAACGCAAGCAGTCAATGGCATAACCGACTTCCCAAGGTGCTTTTAGCAAGGTAGAGCCGGTTTCCTCTATAATGATATCGCGGATTTCGTCCGCACGTTCGGCAATAATGTCTGCAGCCTTAAGTAAAATACCCTCGCGCTCACTAACAACCATTTTACGCCAGTTCAGGCGAGCGGCGAAAGCTGCAGTGATGGCATCGTCAACGTCCTCGGCACTAGCCTGAGCAACAATCGCACAGACCTTTCCAGTGGCCGGATTGATGTTTTTGTCGATTTCGCCTTCGCTGCCTTCGCGCCATTCGCCGTTAATATAAAAAGGTCGAGTAGCTGTCTCTGTATGGGGTACTGCTGCGACGTTATGCATGATGTGAATTCTCGTGAGCGGATGAATTTATGGGCTATTCTATTAAGAAGCAGGAAACGTACCATGCGTGAAAACCCCATTTTATATAGACTGCGAAGGTTTTTATTGTTCTTATATGGGGCATACCCCATATTTTGCACGATAACTGGGCACGATTGGAGACATCAGCGGGAGGGGGTTGTTAGATTAGTATTATTGTTCCAGCGAATTACGGTCCTAAGACGGATTGGTTATCTTTTGGCATGTGGTTTGCCCTATAAGTTGTAAGACGCCGAAATCGCTGTAATGCGATAGGTTATTTATATCAACAAGAGGAAACATGGCTAAGCAGAAAGAGGACATGTATGACTTTATTGTTTGTGGAAGTGGTGCTGCAGGCGGTGTGGTTGCCAGCCAGCTAGCGGCAGACCCACAAGTAAGCGTGTTGTTGATCGAAGCCGGTGGTGACGAGGATGTCCCTCAAGTTATTGATTCGCGTCTATGGATGCAGAATATTGGCAGTGAGCGCGACTGGCAGTTTCGCTCCGAGCCCTGTGCTGCTTTAAATAAGCGCACACCGCCTTTACCGATGGGTAAAGTACTTGGCGGTGGCAGCAGCGTAAACGGGCTTATCTGGGCACGCGGTCATCGAAACGATTTCGATAGCTGGGCTTTGGCCGCGGATGACTCGGGTTGGAATTATGCGTCAGTACTGGAAGTATACAAACGTATCGAGTGCTGGGATGGTCCTGCCGATGACAGGCGCCGCGGAATAGAAGGTCCGTTCTACGTGACTCAGCCAAAAAATCCCAATCCAGTTGCGCTGGCACTCCTTGAAGCGACTGATGCTTTGGGTATTAGTACTGTCGCGGATCTTAATAGTGAGGCCATGGAAGGGCCAGGAGCTGGAGGTCTTCCCAATGTACCTATACGAGGCGATAGCGAGCGCATATCTGTGGCGAGCGCATACATACGTCCACGGATGGTCCAGTCAAATCTGACGGTGATGCTCAATGCCTGTGTAGAAAAAGTCCTGTTTACCGGAAAACGGGCAACTGGAGTGCGATTGCGTCAACATGATCAGTTGGTTGAGGTATTTGTACGGCATGAAGTGGTGTTATCTTTAGGTGCAATCAATACCCCCAAGGTGCTTATGTTATCGGGTATTGGTGATGCGGCATTACTGTCAGATCAAGGTATTGGGCTGGTCCAGCATTTGCCGGGTGTAGGGCGCAACTTTCAAGATCACATCTTGGTGGCGGGATGCTGCTGGGAATATCCGGAACCTCAAGCTCCACGCAATAATTCGGCAGAATTCACTTTCTTTACCAAGAGTGATCCTGCCCTTATAACGCCGGATCTGCAGCCGGTATTAGAGGAGTGTGCCTTCGGTAGCGAGATTACCCGGTCGCAATACCAGTTGCCGGTCGATCCCAGTTTAGCCTGGACGCTGGCACCTGGTCTGGTTCGTCCGCACAGTCGAGGACAGGTGCTACTGACAGGAAACCGCTTGATTGATCCGGTGCGGATCGAGGCCAATTTTCTCAGTGATGAACGAGATGTTAAGGCTCTGTTAAAAGGTATTGAGTTGTGTCGTGAGATCGGTAACTCTGCGCCGCTTAAGCCCTTCGTTAAACGCGAACTTATGCCGGGGCGACTATCTTCGGCAGACATGCTCGAGTTTCTGCGCAGTGCTGCGGGTACTTACTTTCACCAGACTTGCACAGCAAAAATGGGCATTGATGCATTATCGGTTGTTGATGGGCGCCTGCGCGTCTACGGTATCGAGGGTCTGCGGATTGCCGACGGTTCTATTATGCCCGAAATCACTACGGGTAATACGATGGCGCCGTGCATGTTAATCGGTCAGCGTGCAGCCGATATGATTAGACTCGACATCGGCCTGAGTTGAGATCTCTACTCGCTTGGTGTTTTTCTGTAAGAGTTCGCCCTCTTAAGCATCCGCTGCTCTAATCCACGCCTTTTGATTTTGATTCGTACTAATAGCTTTGCGTCAAAAAGCACTGCTTCGGTGCATTTAAGAGGTATACCGCATTTATTTGGGATGTTATTTAAGTGGTACTCCACTTAAATTCTTAAATTAAAAATATATATTTCTCTAAGTAACTGAAAGTATTAAATAAATAATAACTGGTACCTTTCTTGCTGTTAGCTGATCACTGTTTTGAAAGTTGCCTTGTTCGGTGACAGTGCTGAAGGTTAATTGATGAAAGAAGTTAGACTTGAGAATGTAACTAAATCCTATGATGGTGTAACTCTGGTCATCCCAGGCATCAATCTGCTGTGTATACGTGGTGAAATGTTAGCGCTGTTAGGGCCTTCAGGCTGTGGCAAATCAACCACTCTGAAAATGATTGCTGGCATCGAGTCGATCAGCGACGGCGCGATTTATTTCGATGATACCGATGTATCTGATCTAGATACGGCAAGCCGAAATGTCGCGATGGTATTTGAAGATTACGCTCTGTATCCACACTTATCAGTGTTCGACAATATTGCCTTTCCTTTGTCTATACGTGGAATGCCAGGGCCCGAAATTACAGAGCGCGTCGAGAGAGTTTTGAAACTATTGGGTTTGCGTGACATTAGCACGGAAAAAGTTCAGCAACTCAGTGGTGGAGCCCAGCAGCGAGTCTCTATTGGTAGAGCGTTGGTGCGGGAGCCGGATCTTATTATGTTTGACGAACCGCTTAGCCATTTGGACAGCGATCAAAAGGTGCAGCTGCGCACTGAAATCAAGCGTCTTCAGCAGACCTCAAAGTTGACCTCGGTACTGGTGACCCACGATCAGAACGAGGCCATTTCTATGGCCGACCGCATTGCGGTTATGGATAAGGGCATCTTGCAGCAAGTTGACACACCCAGTGCTATTTATAACCAGCCAGCTAATATTTTTGTTGCCAGCTTTATTGGCGAGCCGCCGATGAATCTACTAGACGCTCACTACAGTTCGGCGCTCGGTCAGGCACGAATACATTTTGGACATTATGGCGAGGTTGCTGCAGACCAGAGTGTAATTCCAACATTACACCAACACGGTGAGGGCAAAGCTTTGGTTATCGGCATTCGGCCCGAGCGTGTTCAGATCAATCCTGACGAGGCTTCGCTGCTGTTGAGCGCCCGGGTATATGCACATGAGCCTGGTGGTGACTCCGATGTCGTCACCCTTGATACGGTTATTGGTCGCATTGTGGCTGAGGCTCCGGCACCACTGTTACTGGTCGAGGGTGACGAGTTGCAGATTGGTCTTGATCCCGAGCACTTTTACTACTTCTGTAAAGAAGCGGGGCACAATCTACTGGAGGCGTCATGAAGTCGAATGACTATCAAATATCATCACAAAAGCGTGGCGAGTCGCTGCGGGTAGACGGACTGAGTAAATGCTTTGGGGAGGTACAAGCCTTGTCGGAGGTGTCCTTCCGAGCCGAGCCGGGCGAGGTGCTTGCTATCTGTGGTCCATCCGGCGCCGGCAAGTCGACACTGGGCCGCTTGATTAGCGGATTAGATGTACCCGACAGTGGCAGTATTCAATTGGGAAATGTGATTTTGTCGGAGCTCTCGCCTCAACAGCGCCGGGTTGCGCATATGTTCGAATCACTGGCACTGTACCCAACAATTGATGTGCAAAGAAATGTGGCGTCGCCCTTGCGGGCCCCATCGCACAGAGGTTTGTTCAGTAGCGCTGAAATTATTGCCCAAGTGGAAGAGATCTTAACGATGATGGATATCGCACACTTGGGCAGACGCCTACCCTCCGAATTATCTGGTGGTCAGCGACAGCGTGTGGCGTTGTGCCGGACACTGGTACAAAGCCCAAGCTTGTTCATTCTTGACGAGCCGATAGGTCACCTGGATGCCAAATTGCGACACCGCCTACGAGGTGAGATTACCCGCCGTCAACGCTTGCTGGAGCAAGTCACCCTGTGGTTAACACCTGATACTCTTGAAGGTATGGCCGTGGCCGACCGAGTCATTATGATGATTGATGGCAAGGTGGAGCAGATAGGTACTCCACATGAAATTTATGCATCACCAGCCAGCACTAGCATTGCCCGCCTATTGGGTGACCCTGCAATGAACCTGATCGATATCTGGCTAATGCAAGAGCCGGGTGGTTTGAAGGTGCTTTGTAATGGCAGACGCATGAATCTAAGCGAATCGTTGCTCGCACGCCTGAAGACCAATGGTCAGTTACGCGTGACCCTAGGATTTCCTCCGTTGCATACCTATTTGGACGACATCAGCGTAGCTGATGGTTTGCAAGGAGAAATCTACACAGTTGAACCCTTCGGTAAGTACACCCTTGTGACCATCGAAGTTAACGGACTGCACGTGAAAGCCAAGATGCCTGCGGGGTTCCACGCAAAGCTTGGTGATGATGTAAAGGTCGGTATTCCGGTCGAGCATCTGCTGTTATTCGATTATGAAAGCGGCAAGCTTATAAACGACGCCGTAACACCCCCTAAAAACAAGAAAAAAACGGCACCAACTATTTTTCAAAACGAGGAATGTACGTAATGACTATATATAAAATCGAGAGTAAATCTATATTGGCGGGTTTAGTTGTCACCGCAGCCGCATTTTTTTATGGGACACCTTTACACGCTCAAAGCTGGAGCTATGCCGAGGCTGCTAAGCCCTATGCAGGCACAACTATCCGAGTTCTAGACGAGATAACACCACTGCAAGAAACTATGCGCAAACTGGTCCCCGAATTCACAAAAGAAACAGGTATTTTGGTGGAGTATGAGTTACTTGGCCATGGCGACGTAATCAAACGAGGACAAGCCGACTTGTTCTCCGGTCGTGGTTATTACGATGCGATTATGCTTCATAGCATGCAAATGGGACCACTATTGGCCGCTAAGGCGTTGAAGTCGATTGACGAACTGATTGAAAATGATGCGTTAACTAATCCAAGCCTGGACTTAGATGACCTTATCGAGCCGGCTAACAAATCGCTAGTGAATTATGCGGGTAAGCAGTATGGCTTTTTGACTTGGAATTATAACCAGATCTACTGGGCCCGCGCCGATCTTTTGAGTCACCCTGATGAACAGGCCTTATTTAAAACGCGGTATGGATATCCATTGGCGCCGGCAGAGACCATGCAGCAGATGCGAGACATCGCTGAATTTTTTACCCGTAAGTCGGGTGAGACTCTAGCCGGAGAGCCACTGCTTAACGATTTCTATGGAATCGTCCTTGAAGGTATTCCCGGTGGCACTACCTTTACTACCGTATGGGAAGTGTTCATGAATAACTGGGGTGGTGGGGTTTTTGATAGTGATGGTAAACCGAATTTAGACACGCCGGAAAATATTGCTGCATTGACGTTCTGGGCTGATTTGTGGAAGTTTGCACCTCCAGGCCAGGCTGAGTACTCATTGATTGATGTGCCTACCGTTATGGGTAATGGTATCGCTGCACAGACCATCGCTTTTAGTGATTTTGTATTGGGCGTGGATAAACCTGGTGGTGGAGCTTTCGCCGGTAAGTTTGTTTATGGTGGTATCCCATACAATGCCGATAATCCCGAGGCGCGAAGTGCTGGCGGTGAGCCCTCTTTGATGGCATTGAGTATTCACAGTAAAAACCAAGAAGCCACGTACTTATTCATGCAGTGGATGATTGACAAGGCTACTCAGGCCAAACAGGTGGCAGCTGGCGGCGGCGGTGTGCCGATTCGGCGCTCGTCATTCGATTTGGACGTGATGAGTGAGACGACTCGACTATCGCTTTACAACGCCATGGCGACTTCTTTGCAGTATGTCCGCGCTAAGCCAAAAGCACCTAACTTTTTCGAGATTGACAGCACAATGGCACCACTGGTGCAGCAAGTAGGCATTGGCCAACTGACAGCTGAAGAAGCGCTTAAAGACGGCCAACGTAAAGTGTTGTCCATCTGTAACGACTGTCTGCTACCAGAGTGAAAACAACCATAAGACCGTTGGAAAACCGATGGTACCCATATGCACTTCTAGCACCTGCGTTTCTGGTGCTGGTAGTGGTTAGTCTGGTGCCTTTTCTATTTGCGATGTTTCTGAGTTTTTACGAGATCAACTTTGGGCGTATAGGTGGTTTTGCCGGATTCAGTAATTATAGTCGGCTAATGGACAACGAACGCACCTGGAACAGTCTGTGGGTGGCGACCAAATTTATTTTAATCGCCTTTCCTCTGCAGTTCATTTTAGGTCTTGGTGGTGCCTTGCTGTTGAACAAAAGAGTTTGGGGTCGCAGCATGATTCTGCCTCTGCTATTTATTCCGACTATGATGGCGCCGATTGTAGTCGGTTTAGTGTGGAAGGTAATGTTCGCAGGTTCTTGGGGGCTGTTGTCATACAATATCGTTGAGCGCTTCGATTTTTTGCAAGGCACATCGGTGTTTTCCTCACCGGATTATGCACTGCTAGCACTGGCGTTAGTCGATGTCTGGCAGTGGACACCGTTTATGATGTTAGCTTTCTTTGCAGGGTTGCAGGCATTGCCGGTAAGCCCTTATCTAGCGGCGGCCGTGGACGGTGCCACACCAATGCAGATGTTTTTTCGTTTGACGCTGCCGTTGATGGCACCGTTGATGGTAGTGATTGGCATGCTGCGTTTTATAGATGCGTTCAAGGTTTTTGACACCATCTATATATTGACAGCGGGTGGTCCAGGTACATCGACCGAGGTTCCTAGCCTGCTGGCTTATCGGATGAGCTTCGAGCAATGGAGAATTGGTGAGTCTGCCGCTTTTGCGGTACTGGTTTGGATTGGATTCTTTGTGCTTTGTTCGCTGTTCTACCACACCGCCAAGAAAAAACTGAACGTCTTTTAGGAGCCATATAGATGAATCAATCTACAAGCCAGTCGTTGGTCACCACAAAAGGTCCAATCAAGCGCATATCCAAACAAGAGAAGGTGTCTGTATTCTGGACACTATTGCTTATTGTTATTGCTTGTATTGTGTTGTTTCCAGTCCTATGGGTCGGCAGTTTCATGTTTCGTCCAGATGCCGCTATGTTCGCCCGCCCAACCGAGTGGCTGTTCGACCCGACGATGGTACATTTTCAGTATGTGATTGAAAATGGCTTTATTGGCTATCTGGGCACTTCCTTTGCGCTGGCTTCAATTAGTACGCTGTTGGTGGTAGTACTGGGGACGCCTGCAGCCTATGCTTTTGCTCGCTTTAATCTGCGCTTTCGAGATGACTTGTTTCTGTTTGTGCTGGCGACCAGGATGGCGCCACCGATATGTATGGTGATCCCCTTCTACATGATTTTTTCCAAAATCGGTCTTATCGATACCTACGTCGGGCTGACTCTGGCTTATCTAACCTTTAACTTGTCGTTCTATATCTGGGTGATGAGTAGTTTCTGTAAGGATCTACCTTTGGCACTAGAAGAGGTGGCTATTCTTGAAGGGCATAACCGTTTTGCGGTGTTCCTACGTGTGGTGCTGCCACTATTGCGTTCGTCAATCGTGGCGACCGGAATGCTCTGCTTTATCTTTGCATGGAACGAGTTTATGTTCGCTTTTATGCTCGGCGGTCAGGAGGTCAAGACACTGCCCGTTGCGGTACCGGAACTAATTACCACTCAGGGTGTGCGCTGGGGACCGTTGGCAATTGTTGGAACTCTGTCACTGGTGCCGGTGATGCTAGCGGTATTCTTGTTGCAAAAGCACATTGTTCGAGGCTTGACTATGGGCGCGGTTAAGGGTTAGTGACTGGTAGCTGTTGCTATTAACAACGCTTCAAGCCTCGATTAATACAGAGGTTTTTATTGTCTGCTCTTGATACATTTGAATGGTATTGACTTTAATTCTACCGATATAAATAGTCCATTTTCAAAGTGTGCGTGGGCTTTATGTTTAGGCTTACTGGCTGATATCTGGTACTTAATCACTATCAATTTAATGATTTTACATGGCGATCCAGCCTAAACAAATAGTATTTTTGTAGTTGTATTTCAGCAGGCTAGCGATAATCTCTAAATGAATTTATTCAGATTACATCTACAAATAAATCATTTGGTTTTTATTTAAATTGAACTGAGCGCTATTATTTTAAACACGTATTTAAACAGCTAACAAAAATTATAACTCATCACTTTTTCACGTTTGGCGTAGCTAATTAATTCGAGAATACAATCTTGTATTAATCTATACTGAACAAATCACTTCACCATCCCAGCCTCCCTGACCATTTCTATGGCCGTATTAATTTGGTGCGTAATCACTTTTTTGGTGCATTAAAAATTTATTTTCATTAATAATCTTCATTATTAAATTCTAAGCAGCTGAAATTAATAGATATTATTTTATGGCACTCTATTTGCTGTGTACCAAGTTGTATGCAACAAGGTATACAAAAAGAAAGTCATGTTGGAGGTTGAGATGTACAAAATTTCAAGTAAGAATTTTAAAGGTAAGTGGGCTTTTATCTTAGCCGCTGCTATCAGTGTTTCGTCATTTGTTGTGGCCGATCCACGTAAAGAGTCCTTGGTCGTAGTTACAGCATCGGGACCAAACAGTATGGACATTCATCGGTCGGGCACAAACCGTCCGAGCTACCAGGTAGCAGTAAATATGTACGATCGACTCGTTAGCTTTGGCATTAAAGGTAGCGGTGATCAATTGAAGTATGATTCGAATGTAATAAAACCTGAATTAGCCGCTAGTTGGAAGTTGGTTGACGATGGCTTAGCGTATGAATTCATGCTACGCAAAGACGCCACTTTTTGGGATGGATCACCAGTAACGGCTGATGATGTTAAGTGGTCATTTGATCGCGCTGTCTCGCTAGGTGGTTTTCCTTCGGTACAAATGAAAGCGGGCGGTATGACTAAACCCGAGCAATTTGTTGTGGTTGATAAGCACACTTTTAAAGTAGTTATGGAGAGAGCCAGCAAGCTAACTTTGCCTGATTTGGCGGTACCCGTGCCAATCATTATTAATAGTAAAGTTGCCAAGGCAAATGCTACAGACAAAGATCCATGGGCAACAGAATACTTACATAAGAACCCTGCTGGCGGTGGTGCTTATATGTTAGAAAACTGGACGCCAGGGCAACAGCTTATTTACAAGCGCTTTGATAATTGGAAAAGCGGAACGCTGCCTCAAATGAAACGAGTAGTCGTGCGCGAGGTGCCTAGTGCATCCACAAGAAGAGCCTTGGTTGAGCGAGGTGATGCCGACGTTTCTTTAGATTTACCTAATAAGGATGCTAAAGAATTAGCCACCAAAGGTAAATTGACAGTATCGGGAACCAGTATTGACAACACAATTCATGCTGTCGGTCTTAACGTAGATTTCGGACCCTTTAAAAATAAGAAAGTTCGTCAGGCTATTGCCTATGCCATGCCTTACCAAAAAATCTTTGATGCCGCGGCCTATGGCCGAGGTGAACCTATGTGGGGCGGCACGCCTGGTGACGTTAGCGCGACATGGCCACAACCTTTTCCATATGATACCAATATTGAAAAAGCTAAAGCGTTGTTAATTGAGGCAGGTTATCCCGATGGCTTCAGTGTGCCTATTTCTATTAATTTAGGTTTTGCACAATGGACCGAGCCCACAGCAATTTTGATGCAAGAAAGTTTAGCTAAAATTGGTATTAAAACATCAATCAATAAAATTCCCGGGGCAAGCTGGCGCACGAAAGCCTTGGTTGAAAAAGGTTTAGAGCTACATCTTAAAAACTTTGGTGGCTGGTTAAACTATCCCGATTACTATTTTTTCTGGGCGTACATTAAAGGCCATTTGTTTAATTCAATGAACTACGATAACGCCGAAGTAAAAAGCTTAGTCGATGTGACTCTGCCAATGGCGGTCGATAATGCGCAATATGAGCCCAACGTAAAACGTATGATTAGTCTTGCAATGGATGACGTCCCCTTGATACCACTTTGGCAGCCAACTCTAGAAGTCGCCATGCAGCCAGGCGTAAGTGGCTATGTTAATTGGTTTCATCGTCAGTTGGACATTCGTTCATTTACTAAAGAGTAGCCGCTTAGGCTAAATCTCTAATGAAAAATAAATTACGCTTAATTGGCCAACGTTTGTTGTTGGCCGTTCCTGTCATATTTGGTGTTGTTGTCATATCTTTTTTGTTAACCCGAGCATTGCCCGGCGATCCCGCTGTGTACTTTGCCGGTGACATGGCTGATGAGCAATCAATTCAACAAACTCGTGAAAAACTCGGCTTAGATAAAAGTTTACCAATACAATTTATGGCCTATTTTAATCGATTGTTAGAGGGAGATTTAGGCGTATCACTTAGTACCGGGCAGTCAGTTTTGTTCGAATTAAAGAGTCGTTTGCCAGCTTCCTTGGAGTTAACCCTAATTGGATTAGGTCTCGCCTTGATAATAGCGGTGCCATTAGGGATTTTGGCTGCGATAAACCCCAATTCGTGGATAGACCACTTATGTCGGATATTGGTCACGGCGGGTGTGTCGATGCCCATTTTTTTTACGGGTTTGTTTTTAGTTTTTATTTTCTATTACCTACTGCAAGTTGCACCCGCACCTATCGGGCGTCTAGACTTTCTGTTTCTGCCTCCTCCACATGTGACAGGTTTTTATTTGATTGACGCAGCACTCGCTAACGATTGGGCTTTATTTAAAGCTGCCCTACACCAACTTATGTTGCCAGCTATTACCTTGGGTATATTTGCTTTAGCTCCAATCGCGCGCATGACTCGTGGCGCTATGTTAGTGTCTTTAGGTAGCGAGTATGTGAAAGCGGCAACGGCAAATGGTTTACCTAGAAAGAAAGTTATTTTAATTTATGCATTTAAAAACGCTGCACTACCTCTGCTGACTACCTTAGGCATGGTATTTTCATTTTTACTCGGGGCCAATGTTTTAGTTGAAAAAGTATTCGCTTGGCCAGGTATAGGTTCCTTTGCTATCGAGGCTCTTGTTGCGTCAGATTATGCGGCTGTGCAGGGGTTTGTATTAACCATGGCGATGCTATTTATTTTTATCAATTTATTGATCGATATGGTCTATACCCTTATTGACCCAAGGGTAGGTAATTGACCATGAAAAATTGGTTTCGGCATACTATTTATATTTTTTCGGAAAATCCAGTTTCTATTTTTGCGGTTATATTATTTTTGCTTTATGTCACGATGGCATTAGTGGGACACTGGCTTGTTCCCTACGATCCTTACTTGACCAATACCGATATTGCGCTCCAACCGCCATCAGTTAGTCATTGGTTTGGTACCGATCACCTAGGGCGAGATGTCTTTAGTCGTGTTGTTATTGCAACGCGAATGGATCTAGGTATTGCCTTTAGTGCGGTGGCCTTGAGCGCTTTAGTTGGCTGTACTTTAGGCAGCCTAGCGGGTTATTTTGGTGGTTGGGCAGATCAAATAATTGGCCGCTTTACCGATATTGTGATGGCATTTCCACTCTTTGTTTTAGCCATGGGATTAGTTGCTGCTATGGGTAATACGGTAGAGAATATTATCTATGCAACAGCCCTAATTAATATTCCGTTTTATATTCGTGTATCACGCTCAGAAGTTAGCGTACGCCGCAATTTACCTTATGTTCAGGCAGCATTGCAAAGTGGTAATAGTCACTTTAGAGCATTAGCTATGCATATATTTCCCAACACTTTACCACCCCTAATGGTGCAGCTATCACTTAACTCAGGTTGGGCTATTTTAAATGCAGCGGGTTTATCCTTTATCGGTCTAGGGGTAAAACCGCCCGAGGCAGAATGGGGGATTATGGTAGCGGAGGGAGCTAATTATATGATTTCTGGTGAGTGGTGGCTGGTCTTATTTCCAGGCCTGGTATTAATGATGGCGGTGTTTTGTTTTAATTTATTGGGTGATAGTTTGCGCGATATAGTTGATCCTCTCAGGCGCACCTAAAACAGGAAAAAAAATGCAAGCTCGTAGTTTTCTCGATATTAATAGACTGAGCCTAGAGTTTAAAACTCGCAACGGCGTCGTCCCTGTCTTAGACAATGTCTCGATGCAGTTGAATAAGGGTGAAATTTTAGGCGTAGTGGGCGAGAGTGGTAGTGGTAAGTCGGTAACGGCTTATAGCATTTTAAATTTAAACGGTAACGCCAGTACGATTACAGCCGGCAGTATCAACTTCGATGGCTTGCTGTTACATAAGCCATCGTCGAGTTTGCTGCGCGACATTCGCGGTCGTGAAATTTCTATTATCTTTCAAAATCCAATGTCGACATTGAATCCGATACGCAGTGTCCGTGATCACCTAAAAGATATGTTGACGGCGCATGCGCAATCAACTCAAGCTGGTGCAGAAAAAAAATCATTGGCGCTACTAGAGCAGGTTAAAATTCGTGATCCTGAGCGCGTATTAGATGCTTATCCCTATGAGTTAAGTGGTGGTATGTGCCAACGTGTTGTTATCGCATTAGCGCTTGCGTGTTCTCCGCGATTACTGATTGCTGACGAGCCCACAACAGGTTTAGATGTTACTACGCAAAAAGCGATTATGACATTGATTCGTGAATTAGCATTAAAGCATGATGTTGCAGTTATGCTGATTACTCATGATTTGGGTATGGCCGCTGAGTATTGTAAAAATATTGTGGTGATGGAGAAAGGTAAGGTTGTTGAAAAAGGTTCAGTAGAAAAATTATTTAAAGCTCCAGAGCACGCCTATACCAAAAAATTGATCGCTGCCACACCTACGGCTCAAAGTGAATTAGATGATCTAACGCCTGATCCAATGCTAATAGCTAAGCGCTTACAGATAACCGACGACAAAATATTAGAAGTGAATAATTTACATAAACTTTACGGGGTTAAAAAAGGTTTTTCTAAAAAAGAAACTTTTCATGCAGTTAAAGGTGTCAGTTTTTCTATAAAGCGTGGTGAGTGTGTTGGTTTAGTTGGCGAGTCAGGTTGTGGTAAATCCACAATATCGCGTATGGTGGCTAAATTAGACGATCTTAGCGACGGCCATATTATTTTCGACGGTGAGGATATTGGTAGCATTAAGGCTAAAGATTTTATCAATTCAAATATGCGTAAAGATATTCAAATGGTGTTTCAGGATCCTAGTGGAAGCTTAAATCCTCGGCATACTGTTTTTGATGCGATTGTGGAGCCCTTAAAGCACTTGGAAAAAATAAGTGATAAAAAGGCTCTGCATAAACGCGTATTAGAGCTATGCCAGCAAGTAGATCTAGATGCCAATTTAATAACTCGGCTACCGCATCAGTTAAGTGGCGGTCAAAAAGCAAGAGTGGGTATTGCAAGAGCTATCGCTGTAAATCCTAAGTTAGTTATTCTTGACGAGCCAACATCGGCATTAGATGTGTCTGTGCAGGCAATTGTCTTACAGCTATTAGAAAAATTGCGCCATGAGTTAGGCTTAAGTTATTTATTTGTAAGTCACGATCTTAATGTCGTTAGATTATTTTGCCAGCGAGTCTTGGTTATGTGTAACGGTGAAATTGTAGAACACGGTGAAGTCAACGACGTTTTCAATATGCCCACTAACAAATACACACAAGCTTTGTTAGATGCAATTCCACATTTTTCTGTTAATAATTTATAGCTAATGAGGCTTCTATTATGGTTAGCCAAATTTTGGACGGAAAAAGTAAAAGATTAAATAGCTCTGATGCGGTTTATCTCAAGCTAAGAACAATGATTGATAATCTTGAATTATTTCCTGGCGCGCGTATTACAGAAACTGAAATTGCAAGATTACTTTCAGTGAGCCGCACACCGATAAGGGAAGCGTTGCAACGACTTCAACTCGAAGGGCAGGTCGATGTTATTCCTAAACAGGGTTGTTTTATTCGCAATATTGATATTGACCTTATTAATAAATTTTATGATGTTCGAGTCACCTTGGAAATTCAGACAGTGGAGTTGGCTTGTGAATTTATGTCAGTGGAGCTACTTGAGAATATGATAGCTGAGTGGTCACCAGAAAATCTAAAAGATGATTATATCCACCACATTAAAACTATTCGAAATAAGGAAGAATTTTTTCATCTCGCTATAGCTGCAGGATCGGGTAATCAAATACTCGGAAGGTATCTCGAAGATATCCATAATAATATTCGTGTTGTCCGTTGGTTGGGATTCCCAGATATGGATTCAATTCGAGATACCTACGAAGAACATTTTGAACTATGCCAAATAATATCCTCAGGTAATAAACGTTTAGCGCGTTCTTCAATGAAAAAACATATACAAAAAAGTCAAAAGTTATCTAAAAAAGTCACGCTACAACAATTGGCCGAAAATCGTAATCGGTATTTAAAAGATAAATTGAGACCTTTGCACGAAACTCCCAATAATACTAATTGTGTAGGATAATGTTCAGAGTAAAATCATCCTAGAGAAAATAACCATGTCGTGGAAGAATCTCAAACAACAAAGCCTAGCC
>Ga0307488_10001386_pt1 | contig 20170 bp, 27 predicted proteins | sample SB02metaG_FD_202248 | JGI IMG/M metagenome (GOLD analysis project Ga0307488, IMG submission 202248) | Sea-ice brine microbial communities from Beaufort Sea near Barrow, Alaska, United States - SB 0.2 | ecosystem: Environmental > Aquatic > Marine > Coastal | place: USA: Alaska | collected... | reverse complement strand
TAAAATAGATACATTGTTAAGTTATGTGACCGGAGTTAAGCCTAATGTAGACAGACTAGCGGCCAACGAAGGAAAAGAAGATGCCAGACGTGATTAGTAAAGATCTCAAACATGATATCAAAAAACTCGAAGAATGTGAACATCTTATGGCAACCGGTAGAGTGAATGATGCGAGACAAATTATGAATAGTTTACTTGTACTAAAGAAAATGACTGCCACAAGGAAGAAATCTGTAAAGAAAAGAATTACAAAAAAATGAAGACTATCTGGATATGTGTGAAATCTCCTAGTCTACTAGTTCATTATCACAATCATTCTAGATTTATGTTGACCGACACCCTAACACCAAAAGAGATTATAGACTACTGCCATACTAATTGGCAAACCATGGATCGATTTATAATGGATCCTTTAAGATGTCCAGTTAGGCAAGTACATTTGAGTTGGTTGCAAACACAACTAATAGTATTACCAACTGATGATGTTGCAAAGAATATTAAATATCTAGAACTGAACGGAGTAACAAATGGGTAACGAATTAGCAGATGCAATTAACCAATACGGCTTTCCTATTATCGCCGCTATGGGTCTTGGATACTTTGTGTACTATGTTTGGAAATGGGTAACCACCGAAGTAAAACCAGTATTAGGTTCTGCCAGCACTACTCTTATTGCTCTCATTGACAGAATTCGTATGCTAGATAACGACATGATCAGATTGAATACTAAACTGCAAATGATACTTGATCAAAAAGAAAAAGAAAATCCTAAAAAGAAGTAGACAGATTTAATTTTTACTGTACAATATAGTCATGCATCTAATGATTGACTTAGAAACACTTGCGACTACACCAGAGGCGGCAGTTCTCACAATTGGTGCCTGTAAGTTTGACCCACGTGGCAATACCATTGCTGACACATTTTATGAGCGTATAGACGTAGATTCACAGGATCGCGATATTAATCCTAGCACTATTGAATGGTGGAGCAAACAGGACAAAGCAATCCAAGAAGATGCATTTGGCGAAGAAGGTAGAATACAAATGGCTGACGCTATGAAGAAACTGTACACATTTGGTTTTGGTACCACAGCGGTGTGGAGTCATGGTGCTATCTTTGACATCGTCATAATAGAAAATATATGTAGAAAGTTGCAACAGGCTGTGACTTGGAAGTTCTGGGAAGTACGTGATACCAGAACATTGTTTGACATTGCTGACCTTAGTGTAAATATTGAAGGTAAGCATAATGCTCTTGCTGATGCAGTGGCTCAGGCTGATGTTGTGCAAAAAGCATACAAAAAACTATTATGATATTTGACTTTCCTGTAGAAAAAATAGATATAAAATTTAAAACTTTTGGATCATGCTATTTGAATAGTTTCATTAATGGAATAGAAATAGATATTAATGAACCTGTAACAATACTCAAAGACAAGATAAAAAATGAGAATACACTCACAATCGAGTGTTTAAAAGCACAATCAGATGATGTTGACTCGTATGCAGAACTAGAATACTTTAGGATAAATGACGGAGATTTTTCATCATGGTTCAAATCACACAACTATATTATTGACACAACACAACATCCTAATGCAAGTTTTGGCATTGTGAATAATGGATATTTCGGGTATGCCGGTAAATTAGAAATACAGTTTAACGATTGTCTTGACCCATTAAAAATTGCAGGCTGGACCGTTGCTGACAAAGAGTTTGAACCTATCAAATATCCTTTAAAGGATGGCATTTATCGCGACAAAACTTTTGAAACAGTGTATCGCGATGCCAAGTATGCATTCACAGGATCACTGGCTCCTAACACAAAAGAAATTAATGATGTTGTAAACAAGACTTGTATCGCAGAGTTAAGGAAACCATTAAGATTAGATCAGGACAGAAAGAGAATAGAAGATTGGATTAATACGTCAACAAGAGTAACCTTGCAAGGATTTGATCAGTTGCCATACTTTTCTTATTCTGCTGGTATATTAGACTCCATGCAAACATTTATATTTGGCAATGAAACTTTGTTTATTCCGCACAAGATGTATTACTACCACGGAGAACTACTGAATGATAAAACTGTAAATGTAAAAGACGCTTTCACTGATGAATTTATCGAAGGAGCAAATGTAATCTTCGAATATCCATCTCCACATTATAATACACAGGAAATTAATGATCGCATACAAAAAGCAAAACAAAAAAATTGCTCTGTAGCATTGGACTGTACATGGATGCCTATCACAACAGAAATTATAGATCTTGATCTCACAAACATTGATGAACTATATGTCAGCATGAACAAGACCTGGCCTATACACGATCTAAGGCCAGCATTCCGTTGGTCAAGAAATAAAATTAATGACAAACAGGCGTTCGAAACTGATTGGGGAAACTATGTTAAAGTTCCGCCTAATATGTTTTTAATTCTAATGGAACAGTTTCCATATGATTATGTGTATGACAAATATGTTCATAGTGCAAAAGAAATAAGACAGCAATTTGAATTAGAAATAACATCAGTGTTGTGGTTCACTAAACACCATTCGGCCAAACATGATGAGAATGAATACATTAACAAATATTATTTTTTAGATGAGTTTATTTGTCTACGTAAACTGTTAGATTTTAAGAACAAATACTTTTGGTAATAGTAATAGCCACTTTCTAGTCTACAGACACCTGCAGAGCATATAATACACGATACAATTAACAAAAGGAGATATTACTATGTCTGAAACAACAAATAGTTTACAAGCACAAATGGAAACTTACCTAGCAGAAAATGAAAAGTTTACTGGCAAAGGTGTTAAAGCATCTGCCACTAGAGCAAGAAAGGCCCTACAAGAAATGGGTAAATTAATTAAATCTCGTAGAAAAGAAATTATAGACGAGAAAGCGGCGTTGACAAACTCATAAACTTTGCTATAATAAAGGCATGAGTTTAGTACCAGTAGTAATAGAGCAAACGGCCAAGGGCGAGAGAAGTTACGACATATTCTCACGTTTGCTCAAAGAACGTATAATATTTTTGACAGGAGCAATTGATGAAAGAGTAGCATCAGTTGTTTCTGCTCAATTATTATTTTTAGAATCACAAGCACCAGACAAAGACATTATGATCTATATCAATTCACCAGGTGGATTGGTAACTGCTGGTCTTGCCATGTATGATACAATGCAGTTTGTAAAATGTGACATTGCCACATTGGTAATTGGCCAAGCCTGTTCCGCAGGATCATTACTAGCAATGTCAGGAACCAAAGGTAAAAGATACGCCTTACGTAATTCACGCATAATGATTCATCAACCTTCGGGTGGATATTCAGGACAAGCAACTGACATCCTTATTCATGCAGAAGAGATAACAAAGATCAAAGCACGTCTTAACGAAATGTATGCTGAACACACTGGTAAACCGATTGAAGAAATTAATAATGCTATGGAACGTGATAAATTTATGTCACCACAAGAAGCATTAGATTTCGGTTTGCTTGATAAAATTATCACACACAGATCAGACGTAGAATTATAAACTTAAAGTTTTATCTTCAAACTCTATTTGCGATTCAAGTTTCTCTAAGAAAACTTCATCGATAATATTGATATTAGTAATTTGGAATTCTTCTTTACGAAGTTCTTTATCTCTTTTTAATAAGTGTTCAGATGTTGGTCCAGTAAATTTATATGCATAGTGTCCGTTAAATCCAAAATATAAATTATTTTTGAGTACTTTATTAGGTGGATTCTCCCAATCTGTTACATAAAAACTTTGTTCGTGTAAATCAACATCACTACATTTCATATTATTAAAATGTAAACTTTGTAACTGTATTGCCACATCACTATCTTGTAGAGTGTCTTGCGGCTTCTTGCCAAAATGCTCTATTTTTAAGATGTGTTCACTATCACTGATGTCAACAGTAAATTCTTTTTCGTATGTTGTTTCCTGATAATCCTTACATTCATCTAGTACAGTACTATCAAGCACTATTCTAAAACTTGGTTGTTTGATATCAGTACTGTGTACTTGTAAATTAATTTTTATTTGTTCTTGCATATAACCATCTGTATTCTTCATTTTTTAATTGATTCCATTTTGACCAAAGATATCGTAAGTCCTTGGTGTTCCCAGGAATTGTGTATCCTAATTCTAATGCCATCTGTCCTAGTTGAAATCTTCTTAACATTCTTCTACTCAATGTTAGTTTAGGATTTGTTGTATTCCACCACAACATATCTTCCTGTGTGCTATTGCTTAAATTAATCATCTCGATTCCCATTTGTTCCTTTTGGGCAAACAAAGGTGTGTTAGGTTGTATTCTTAATGTGCCACCAAGATCTAAATCTATTATTGTTTTGTCTTTAGCATAAGATTGAAATCGATGAAAGAACTCTTTGTATTCTTTAAAGTGTCTTTCTGTTTCGGTTGGATATCCAACAATCATTAACCAATAGGCTGAAATTTTATTTTTCCTTGCATGACTCATCTCATACTCTATATCTTCAGCAGTAAACTTTTTACCCATTTGAAATCTTATATCATCACTACCGGACTCTATACCAACTTCTAAAACACTTGCTCCTGCTCGAGCCATTGTTTCCCAATCTTCCGCAGTGTGTTGGTTTGCAGGTCGGAATATAAATTGTCCAGTCCAGGTTATGTTTGCACTATGATCATAATTGTATTTTGCAAGTATGTCTATCATGATTCTAAAATCTTTCATAGAACCATTTACTAAACTGTCAGTGAAATAAAATTTCCTTATGCTACTTTTTTCATAGTGTCCTATTATTTCATTAGCAACTAGTTCGCCTCCTCTATGAGTAAACTTTGGCCATAACGCAGGAACATCACAGTAAGAACATTTTCTAACACACCCTCTACTGCTAGTAATTGGTAAAGTATGGATGTCGGCGCCCATACTAGACAGTACACCTAAATTTTGTTTACCATACAGATCTAAATTGTAATCAGCAAAATTTGGCACTGGCTGTGTATCTAGATATTGTTTTGATAATTGTGTATACTCTTTATCATTTACACCCGGCCATTCGATATTGCCTGTTGCTAGTTGTAAAATTGATTCTTCACCTTCGCCTGTGATATACGAATCGATCCATCCATCATTTAGCAGTTTTTCAGCATATTTTTCTGAAATGTTTGTAATGCCAGACCCGCCTAACAGTATTTTTTGTTTTGGGTTTATCGATTTTATTTGCTTTGCTAACTGTGACGACACTCGGTGACTCTCATAACTAAAAACACTTAGGCCAATCCATTCTGCTTTTTCATTTAACAAAGTGTTTGCCCATTCTTTTATTTTGTCATCGATGGCATTTTGTAAATTGTCTGGTAAGGTTAAATTGCTAACAGCATTCCAACTGTCAATGTCAATCCAGTTGTCATTGTCTTTGAACGTATTAAACCAATCTGCAACAAAGTCAAACGTCTTGCATTTAAAATTATTTTTTTCTAGAACTGCTTTTAACACAGCAGGTGCCCCAGGCGGGTACATCATACTCATTCTAGGTAAAGAACAAATTACAAAATCATATTGTTTGATTATTGTGCTCATAGCATATTATAACAGTTTAACACCGTTATTTACACCAGTATTATCCTCTGCTATAAGTATTTTTATGTACGGTGAAGATGATCATATTCTTGTTTACTTTGATGAACACTTCAAAGGATATGAATTTTTTTACAAAGATGTAAAAAATAATCGAGCAGTGGTTTCCAAATTGGTATATGATGACGAAGATGAATGTGAAGACACTGCATACCTTTGTCTTTTTTCGCCACGAGAAGAAAGAGATGACCTTGGTTTTCTAAAACATAAACATTGCGAGATAGTGTCCATTCACTGACACAAGATGTTGTAATTCTAGATTACAACAGATTACAAAAACCATTGGAAAACTTATCAGAGTATTAAACCGCGGGGTTACATGGTACTATATATTTGTGGTATGTAATCTTTTCGATGTTGCTCTTTTGCAACAAAGAATCTATAATAGGCATATCAATAACGAAAAAGGAGAACTAAAATGAGTTCTATCAAAACGATAACTTCAGCCATGGCTGGAGTATTTGCACTTACGACAATGGTGTCAGCAGAAACTACTGTTACACTACCTGACGTAAATGCATCAATCTACGGTAAGTTGAATTATTCGGCTTACTATAACGAAGACACATCAGGCAACGCAACTTGGACGTCAGGCAACAATGCATCTAGAATCGGATTATCAATATCTGAAGTAGGTGACATCGGTGCTTTCGGAAAACTTGAAGTTGGAGTAGACATGGACGATGCTGGGACAGATACATTTTCATCTAGACTTGCATATTTCGGAATCGACTCTGCAATCGGTACAGTTTCAATAGGAAGACAAAATTCTGTTTTCACTAGTGTAACTGGAGCCACTGACGTGTTCGAAATGTACGGATCAAATGCAGACAACAACCAAGGTAGTAGATTATCTAATACTGCGGTATGGACAAATGCAGTAGGTCCTGCTAGTGTTTCTACACTAGTACAAATGGACGGAACAGCAAATACTAAAGACATCGACATTTATGAAGTGTCTGTTGGTATGGGTCCGGTCACTGCTGGTTATTCTAAGAATAACAATACAGAAGTTGACTATATGGCCGTTGCTGGTACAATTGACTTAGGTATGGCATCTGTAACAGGCATGTACAATATCAAAGACAATAACGGTACTGAAACAAAAGGCTACGAAGTAGTTGCTTCTGTTGGCAATATCACTGGTTCATACCAGGAAGTTGTTGACGGTGACACTTATTTCACTGCTGGAATTTCACAACCAGTAACTGGTGCACTTTCAGTTTATGCTGAATACCAGTTAGAACAAAATGCCACTGCTGGCGAGAAGGATCAAAACTCGTACGCAATTGGTACTAAAATCGTATTTTAATCAATCGGTTTTTTCAAAGTCATGTCTTAGGGTGCTTAGGTGCCCTAAGGCTTTGATTTTATCCTTTCATATCAAACAGTTAGCAAGGTTGACATCATGGTATTATGTAGTATAATAATAGTATGAGAACACAACCACAACAGATTATACAAAAGTTAGAAGCAGACAATTCACGATTGGCCAAAGAGGCTATCATACTAGAAGCCATGCAAGAAGGACTAGACGAGTTTTTCGAAGGATGTAAAATGGCACTAGACCCATTGCACACATTTGGTGTCAAGCAAGTTCCTACAAGAGATGATGCTCCTGGACAAGGTTGTTCATGGCAAGTGTTTACAGAACTTGCTGACAAGTTAGCACAACGAAACTTAACTGGTCATGCGGCCAGAGATGCTATTAAACTTGTAATGGGCCTTGCAACACAAGAACAATGGAATGATTATTATAGACGTATCCTAATTAAAGATTTGCGTTGTGGCGTATCACAAAAGACAGTCAACAGTGTTGCGAAGAAAAACAAATTTGATCAATACAAGATTCCTGTGTTCAGTTGTATGTTAGCACACGACTCTGCTAATCATGAAAAGAAATTAGTAGGCAGAAAAATGTTGGACTACAAACTAGATGGTGTGAGAGTACTTGCAATTTATAATGCAGACAACAAAACAGTCACAATGTATTCACGCAACGGCAAAGAGTTTATCAACTTTGGACATATAGAAAAAGAAATTATAGAACATCTGTCATCTAAGTTCACCGAGTCTATGGTATTGGATGGTGAAATGGTAAGCAGTTCATTTCAGGCACTAATGAAACAGGTACACAGAAAAGACAATGTAGAAGCAACAGATGCCAAGTATGCTATTTTTGATTTGCTTCCTTTATCCGAGTTCCAAGCAGGACAGTCTAGCAAAGGACTGTGGGAAAGACATCAAGACTTATTCACATACACTATGCATCTTCCGGATGATAGTAATATGTTTATGGTAGACAAACAACCAGTTGACCTTGACACTGAAATGGGGCAAAAAACTTTCAAAGACTTCAATAAAGAAGCCATAGATAACGGATTTGAAGGTATAATGATTAAAGATGAACACGCACCATATGAATGTAAAAGAAGCCATTATATGCTTAAGGCTAAACCGTTTATAGAAGTCTCATTGAACATAGTTGATACTGAAGAAGGCACTGGCAGGAATTCTGGTAAACTAGGTGCGTTGATATGTGAAGGTACAGATGACGGTAAGTTTATCAAAGTTAATGTAGGCAGTGGACTTACTGACGATAACCGTGACGAATATTGGGCAAACAAAGACAAACTTGTTGGCCAGATTGTCGAAGTAAGAGCAGATGCTATTACACAAAACCAAGATACAGAAAATGAATGGAGTCTACGTTTTCCAAGATTCTTAAGATTCAGAGGTTTTGAAGTTGGTGAAAAAGTTTGACATATATTAAATCTACATTATAATAATCAATATGGGCAAAGTAATACAATTTAAAAACAAAGACCAAAAGCAACTTGAAATGGACTTCGAGCAAGATCAAGTAGTGCTTGATAACATGACTATCACTGATAAGCAAACTGTGGATGCCACAGAACTGTTGGTAGAGTATGCTTTCGAATGTGGTGGCGATATTCAAAAAGTAGTAGCATCTAAAGAACTAGGTGAAGTAATCAAACACTTACACATTATGTTTGGATTGCTAAATGGGGTTGAAAGTTACGAACTTGATGAAGAAAGAAATTTAGATATGAGTTACATGTATAACGATGATGGACTCCTGCATGGTCAGTTCGATCCAGAGGATGACGTAGAATGACAATGCATCTTGTAAAGCCATACTTGTCTACTACAAGATACAATATTAAAAAGCCTAAACTATCTCCTAAAGACATAAAAGCAAAAAAAGAACACGAGAAGTTTTTACGACAGATGGGTGTAGGTAGAGCAATTAATGTAGGATCAGTTGCTGAGATGCCTACATATAAAAGTGACAATCGAGGACCTCAACCAAGTGATAAGGTAGGCAATGGATTTAAACGATCATATGAAGAACAACAAGATCGTTATGAAGTATCTTCGCAATACTCTATCGGCCCTGCATATAACAAAGGCGGATATCAAGTATTGAGTAAAGAAGATCAAAAAGATCCTGCAACAGGTAAAAGAAGATAATGTTTAAACAGATGTGGATATATTGGTTGCTGATGATACTTGTGTTATTTTTAACCTTTAATGCAAACAGAAATGTATTAGCAGATATTATCATTGAGCCTGTGCATGATGATCCACAAGACGGTTGGATTGATCCAAACGAAGAAACACCTTTCTCGATCACATTTGTAAACAAAAATGGATTAACTTGTAGGAATACAATTTATCAAATTAGTGTCAATTCATTAACTAAACCTGCGAGAAAATGTCAATTACCAGATGGTAGTTGGGCAAGTTTCATTATAAAACAATAACTTACAATGGTTGACGTACTACCAATGTGTAGTATAATAAAGATATGAAAACAACAATAACAATACTCCTTATGTTTGTGCTTAGTGCCTGTTCATCAACAGGTAACATAAACAAAGGTGTTAATGTAAACGATGTTTTATTGCGTGGTGGCAGTGAAGTACCGAAATGGTTCTTTGACTATCCCAAAGACACTGATGATATGGTGTATGCGGTAGCCACTGGTCAATCCGACGACATGCAATTTGCCATCGACAAAGCGATGCACGATGCTAAGATCTCAGTCGCAGATAAACTACAGAACCATATCAACGGTGACTTCAAAAGAATTATTACCGATTCAGGTTCTGTCACAAATGGCAACACAAGTCAAAAGACTACAAAGATAACACAATCTATAATCGACGAACTACCAATGGGTGGATATGTAGTTGAAAACAAGATTGTACTCAATGAGAGAAACGGTTATCGAGCATTTGTGTTAATAACCTTTAACGTATCAGATTGGGTTGCACCTGTAAAAATTACACAGGTTGACCAAGATGCGTTAGATGAAGAGTTTGCTGGTAGTGAAGTTATCCAGTAAAATAACCACCACGTTGATCATGACGCTATGGTCCTTATCCGCTTATGCAGGTAGTGGCCATGGTGTTCATGACTTCGGTAAAAATATTACACAGAACCAATCCTGTGAACACGCAAAATTAAAAGCAACAAAAGATTTAATTGAAAATGAGTTAGGCACATATATTAGTGTAAACGATCTAATGAGTTGTGTTAATGACAACTGTGAACTTAATTCATTCAAATGGATATTCTATCCTGCTCTGGTTACTAATTTACAATTTAACACAGTCATCACTGACTCAGAAGATCAAGGAAGAATGTGCGAAGCCTTTGTCGAAGGTGACGTAAAAGATTTAGAGACTTACTATCAACACGATCATGATTTTAGTATTGTGATGTCACAACATGGAATATATCATGACAACGATTACATGGAAATAGAAGTGTATGGTAGAAGTAAACAATTTTACAAAATTTTCTTAGTCAATCAAGATGTTAAAATGATATATCCAAATGACTTTCAAGATGAAGGCAACAGTCCACACATAGCAGTACCAAATTCATTATACACTCTAAGAGTAAAAAAAGAAGTAAATCCTAACTCCTTAATTGTTGTAGTAAGCAGTCAAGAACCTTTTGGCATGGGACAAGCATACAACTATAAAGACTTTACAGAAACATTGATGTATCTTAAAAGTAAAGGTTATCGTTTACGAATGTATGATTTTGTAGTACAATAATATAATGTATAAGCCACTACCAGACGGACTTACAATTAAAGAATCTAATGTACAAGGCCTTGGATTGTTCGCAACCAAAGACTTCGATTCCGATGTGGTGCTAGGCATTGTGCATGTACTGAACCGGAACTTTCCACATGGCAGTATTAGGACCGCCTTGGGTGCATTCTACAATCATTCGAATTCCCCTAACTGCAAAAATGTTGCAGGCTTTTGGCATCAACTACCGGTCAAGTATTTGCAAACAACCAAACCTATCAAAGCAGGTGAGGAACTGACTGCCGAATATACTCTGTACAACGATTTTACAGACAAATGAAAGAATACAAACTTACAATCAAAGTAGGTGATAAGATAGAAGTAGGCAGGTTTCGTAATGTTTCTACTACCATTAAAGGAATAGAACTTGACGAGCATAATCAACCTGTTATAATAACAAGTAAGGGCAGTAAAAAACTATTAACCTGCAGAATCAACAAGTTGGCAAAAACAGGAAAGCAAATACTGAAAGAAGCCAGCAAGAAAAAGAAAGCAAAAAAATAATGCCACATTTTAGTACAAAACATTACGGACACAACATTGGACTGAGTGCTGTGTTTAGACAACCAAATGCAGATCATTCACATTGTCAATTACTGCATGGATACAGTCTAGCATTTACATTTAAGTTTGGTTGTAAAAAACTTGATGATAAAAACTGGGCAGTGGACTTTGGTGGATTAAAACCGTTGAAGGCATGGCTGGAAGATATGTTTGATCACAAACTGTGTTTAGATAAAAATGATCCACATTTAGAAAAATTTAAAGAACTTGAAGAACTGGGTCTTGCAGAGATAAGAATGTTTGATGGTGTTGGTGCAGAGAAGTTTGCTGAACACGCCTATAACTTTGCCAACGAACTTATTACAAAACAAACAGATGGAAGATGTTATGTAACATCAGCCGAATGTGCTGAACATGGTGCAAACTCGGCCATATATACATTAGGACACGGAACACTGGTTACCGGCTGGGGTGATTAAACGGCTCTTAATGAATGATTATAACTTATAGAAATCCACTAGATCTAGACGATACAATCGATGTACATTTTGCTCTATACAACAGCGATTTCCACACCAGATGGAAAGATGAACTTAAAAAACTTCTTACACAAAATTACCACCTAGAAAAAAATTACTGTTTCATGGGGTTTGTAGACACTCCTCGTAATGTAGAATATCTGTGTGAGCAAATCAATGACGCTATTGGGCAAATAAATCGCTTTAACACGTCAAATAAATGGCAAGATGCAGGACTTGACTCATATGCCATACAAGATCATTTTGAGACTGATACAGTGATGCATTCAGCGGATTTACCTATAGGCGAATGTGAAGATGGTAATGAAATGTTAAAACCAGGTTTACGCATCAAACACGATGCAATGAATAGACTGCATAGATATTTTGAAGATCTACAAGGTGAAGCATGGGGATTGAGTGATTATTATAAAATTGCTGATCATGAAACAAAGTATGCAATTAGACAACTTAATGATCTGTGCCACGAACTTGAAAATTATATTTTAAGTTATAGAAAAAAGGTTGTTGCACCAGAATGGCAAAGACCTAGTCAAATTAATACTTGGTTACAAGCACCACGATCAGATCTACAAAATGACGATTACGAATTGTTTGCACAAAATGGTTATGATAGAATGTGTGGTGGCATATATCTGCATTGGGCACAGGTTGGCAAGACACACATAGAAGTTTTTAGAGATGAGGATGGCAAGGATGTTGATGATGTTGTGTGTTCATCTATAAGTGCTCTGCAATATTATTCTGGTTGCTTTGATATCGAATGGGGCAAGACAGTATCAGAAGATGAGAAAGAACAAACCTGGCACATCAATGAGCAGAAAGAGTTTCGTGAATGGTTGCAACGAAATAGATTTGATCCGGCAGATCCAAAACTGTCATTAGGTTTTATCAAATTAGGGCAGTGCAATCTATTACGTTCATTCCAAACACATAACCCGCAAGAAGTATGGAAGATAATGTCTAGGTATCAAGACGTCTACAAAATTTCAATTGATGACATAACAGAAACGTTTGATTATGTATGGAGTCAACCCAACTATGCACAAATGCAGATAGCAAAAATGATTCCTGGATACATTCATTCTTCGAAGGAATTATAATGTTCGAAAGTTTTATATTCAACACACTGCTAGGATGTTTATTAGGCTCGATGGCTGGATTAATTCCTGGAGCAGGAATAACAATAACACTAATGATTGTTTATCCATACTTGTTAGGATTGGATCTATTGCCTTTGCTTGGATTCTATATAGGTGTGGCAAATCTAGCACAATTTACAGGATCTATAACTGCAATCTATTTTGGAATGCCCGGAGAAGCAAACAGTATTCCGGCAGTACACGAAGGGTATGCTTTGAACAAACAAGGCAAGGCTCATCAAGCCATTGTTGGTACGTCATTGGGTAGCACACTTGCTGGAGTAATTGCATTAATTTTACTCGTTGTTATCAGTCCATGGTTCTTTGATTTCTTCAAACTGTTTTACAATCTAGCATTCCAAATGAGTCTATTCACCTTTGTTGTAATTGTGTTCTTATTTGTTGGACGTAATCCATGGTGGGTGAATGTGCTTGTGATGTTGGCAGGATACTTTATAGGTAAAATTGGATACAACATATACACTGCTGAATATCAATACACATTTGGTTTAGTGGATCTTAAAAATGGCATTCCTTTTTATCCATTACTGTTAGGATTGCTTGTGATTCCACACATATTTGTTTGGGAAGATAAACAAATATTATCCAAACAAGTAATCAAAAATTACGATGCTTTCAAAATATGGCTCAAGGATATTAAACACAGTTTGGCTGGAACTTTTATAGGGTTGCTGTGTGGCTTAGTTCCGGGTATGGGTACTGTATTAGCAACAAATCTTTCACATAAATTTTCTAAAGGCAAAACTAAAGGAGCAAGTTATCCAGCATTAGTTTCGGCAGAAAGTGCGAACAATAGTGCTGTGCTTACAACTCTAGTGCCTTTGGTTGTAATTGGTGTGCCTATTACAATGTCTGAAGCATTGTTGGTCAACATAATGGAACGTAGTCTATTAGAAGTCAATTGGAGTATATTGATCGAATCAGGCAAACCATTGTGGTTATTGATCAGTGTGATCATGTCACTTACTATTGGTTTAGTTGTCAGTTGGCCATTGAGCAGAACTGTTCAATCACTTCTAATAAAATTTGGAAACTACTTGCCTTATTTTGTAATGGCAATTCTATTATGCACTTTGGTGTATGTGGGCAATATGAATTATGCATTATGGTTTCATATTTTAGTCTTTGTGATTGCAAGTGTAGTTGGGTTGACATTAAGAAAAATTGATATGCTACCATTAGTATTTTTATTCCTTATCAGCGACAGATTAGATTTTGTTTGGACTGCTTTTTCTAGACTTTATCTTTGATTTCTAAAAATTTTGATGTTATAATGTTGTTAATAAATAGATATGCAACGCCACAATCTGTGACGTCGACGAATACACTGACCTCCTTGTACCGAAAGAGAAGGGCAATTTTTTGAAGTAGGCCAGGTCGTAATCAACTTTGTTGATAGCATATCAAAACATTATAGGAGAAAAAATGAAGAAATTAATTTCTATCTTGATATTCATGGTGTTCACTGCAAATGCTTATGCTGATCACATCAATATCATTATACCTGGAAAACCAGGAGGCTCTTCCCACGCAAGAGCAATGTTGATGCAGACAGGACTTGAATTAGCAGGTTACCACGTTGACATTATCGAAGCAGGTACTTTGCCTAAAGGCGAACAAATTTTTAACAACACAGACCTACCAGTGATAATGCCATGGGTTGATAGTACAAATGCTGGCAAGGCAGATCTACAACCTACTATGGAAACATTTGGTATACTTGAATACGTTGCCAATGTTGTGTTCTGTTCAAACAAATACAACGACTTCTCTGCAGATAGAATTACTGCAGGTTACACAGGTCAATGGCCAGAATCAATATTGACATCATTAGGTGAAGCACTAGACAAAGAAGTTGTGCCAGTGCCATACAAAAACTCAGGCGAAACAGTATTAGGTTTCCAAGCAGGCAATGTTGACTATGTTGCTCTTGCATCTTCTAGATTAACAAAACTTCCTGAAGGAACTTGTTTTGCTGTCACAGGCGACAGAGAGTTTGCCGGAATGGGTCTTATAAAAGAAATCATTACAGACTATGAATACAACGATCTAGCACAACACGGTTATTGGTTGATCAAAAACTTTGACAGCAACAAAGAAATTAGAAATATATTGCATGAGGCTATTCAACATGAAGAGTATGCTAAATGGCACAATAAGAAATTTCTTAACGTACCAACAGTGGCCTTTGATTTAGAACATCTAGAGAATAGTTACAATGGAGCATATGCTTGGGGCAGACAGCCTGACTAATAAGTTACAGTCAGTCGCAGTAATTGGGTATGGCATGTCAGGTGCCGCCACTGCGATTGCTCTACATGATCTTGGATTAGATGTAACTATCTATGAGAAGAATGCATCACCTGGAGGTATTAGTTTACTTTCAGGTGGTGGCATAAGAATTTCTACTGACGCAGATCAAACTGCAACATATCTAAAACACCTTTGTGGCGAGACTGTAAATGAAACTATTATCGATGAATTCAGTCGCAGTATGACTGAAATAGAACATTGGATCAATGATTTGTGTAAACAAACAAATTGCACATTTGAAAAACTTACAAATGACAAACTGTATGGCCAAGTGTACAATTTTCCAGGACATGACTCATTACAATTTTTACGTGTGGATCAAGCACCATTGTCATTTGAGTATGAGGATCTTGTGATGTCTTCAGGTTCCAAGTTTGGAGTGATGCTGTTTAATATGTTAAGGCTGAACGTTGAAAAAAGAAACATTACAATTAAGTTTAACAGTCCAGTACAGAAACCAAACGAAATTGATCATGACATAGTTGTATTGAGTTGTGGTGGCTTTGAAAACAATGACAGCATGAAGAAGGATTACTTTCAAGGCCAACCTATTTTAATAAATGGATATCCACACAATACCGGAGACGGAATAAAATATGCACAAAGTTTAGGTGCTGATCTTTGGCACATGAGATTGTATCATGGAAGTTATGGATTTGATATGGGCAATGGTGTTGGAGCACGGGTAAAAGGATTTACTACCTACATGCCCGGAACTATGCCAGCAGATCCGTTTAAACAATTAAGATTTATAATTGTTGATGCAGAAGGCAAACGGTTTATGAATGAATGGCCACCTTACTATACTGATCATAGTTATCGACCAATGGAAACATATAATTTTACCAAACAGATGTTTGACCGCATTCCTGCTTATTTTATTGCAGATGAGACCAGTAGACAAGCAGGCCCATGGGGAACTGTTAGAAGTTATGGCTGTGATGTGTCTGATTGGAGCGATAACAATATGCAAGAGATTGATAATGGAGTATTATCAAAACACGAGTCAATACAATCTATGGCAAATGAAATTGGTTGTTCATCTGCTATACTAAGTCAAACAATTACTAACTGGAATCAAACTGTAGATACAAAAGACGATGTCCATGGCAGACCTATTATGGGCAACGAACAAATACAACATGCACCATACTATGTAGGAAAACTTTATCCTGTTGTCGGCAACACTCAAGGTGGACCAAAAACAAATCATCATAGACAGGTGTTAGACGCATTTGGAGATGTCATTCCTAATCTTTACACAGCAGGAGAATGCGGATCAATTTTCGGAAACATATACATGAGTGGAGGTAATATAAGTGAATGCTTTATTTCTGCACAACAAATAAAAAATAAGATAAAGGAGCAATTGGATGATAAAGTATATAGATTCAACCAGGATGTACGAAGAAGTACGTCACAAGTTACAGCCTAGATTAGAAGAAGTTTACCAAAGTGGAATGCATTTTCCAGACAAATATTGCGGACTTGCAGAAGATTTATTAAAAGAAATGTCTGGAAGAAAACATGCATGGCTAGTCACCTCAGGCACTGCTGGCATACTTGCTATGTTTCTTGCTAATAAAATTCAACCTGGTTCTACTATTGCCTGCACAAACTATTCTTGTCCTGCCACAGTTATGCCAATTAATCTTATTGGAGCAAAGCCTGTATTTTTTGATGTGAACAAATATGGACAACAAACACATGACGATAGATTAAATGATTGCGATTACATTATGGCAACAGGACTGTATGGAGATACATATGACCATGATGAATTTGTAAAGTATGGCAAACCGATTATGAATGATTCTGCTCAAAGTTTTGGAGCAAAATACAAAGGTGTAGAAAGTTTATCTCTAGGTGAGATGAGTATCATATCTTTTTCAACAAATAAAAATTGTCCTATATATGGAACCTATGGTGCGGTTTTAACTGACGATGATGAACTTGCAGAAAGACTTAGATTAATTAGACGCAACGGTTATGAAAACAGAGACGTGGCACTTGATATTCCAATCATAGGAATGAACTTACAACCACATGAAGATAAAGCGGCACAGGTGCTAACAAGTTTAGAATTTTTACCTGATTGGCAAAGACGCAGAGCAGAAATAAATGATTACTTAGAAGATCAATGTAAGCAAATAGGTCTTAGCACAAGACCAACACCTGATTATAGCACAAGAAACTATCACAAGTTTATGATATTTGTTAAAAACAATCGTCAGTTTGTAGATAACATGGTCGGAAAGGGAGTCAACTGCCAACTGCATTACACTTATAATTTTGCAAAAACAACAGTGTTCGAATCAAAAATGAATACAGAATATCCAGGTACAGAATGGTGGAGGCAACACGCAGTCACAATTCCATCTAACCCATGGTTGACCACAAAAGAACTTGAAACAATAGTCCAAACACTCAAAGATACAGTTACTGAAGAGGATCTAGGTCTATGTCTGACTTAAAGGCAATGTATCCTGCTAAAGGCAGAGACAACTATATTAAGCCATTGTATGATGAAGCAAAATCAAGACAGTTGTATCACTTTGATCATGACGCACCTGATGATAAAGATTTAGTGTTGAAGAAAAAATTTCAAGGATCCTTTGAAGATGAAATAGATAAATTTGAATCAGACTATATCTTAAACTGGGATCTTACAAATGTGTATCTAGGAAAACAATTAGCAGAATGGTTAAGTCTCGGTTATGATATTAGAAAACAGAATCATAAAATGCAACCTAACGACAACACACCAAAGGTAAACAAGATGATAGAAAGTGTGCCATTAGAAGATGATGGCAGAACTGGTTTGATAACATGGCAACCGCCATTCCACCATATTCCATACCATCTAGATGTTCTTGCAAGTACAGGCCTAGCACCTGAAAAAACTATCAAAGATGGATACAGGGTGTTGATATTCTTAACTGATTGGTGGCCTGGAGAATATATGATATGGGGGAACACTACAATCAATCATTGGAAGGCTGGAGATGTGCTTGCCTGGCCAGCTTTCAAATATCCACATGGTACTTGCAACATAAGTCATCATACAGGATATCGTGTAAGACTAAGCGGACTAGGTGGAGATGCTTTTAAAGAATGGATTGCTAGTAATGATATCTTGGATGTATAATGACCTGGGATTATACTTGCAACAATAAAACATATATCGATAAGACAAAAGCAATAATCGAATCTACAAATTCACAACATCCTATTCATTTTCATGCTCCCGAACAATATGAGACCTTTGACTTTTCTGTCGAACCAAAATCTAGTTGGCCAGAATTGTTAAAACAGAAAGCATTACATTATAGAGAAAGTTATGATTACGTTAGAATATTCTTTTCAGGCGGATGCGATAGTAAGACTGTATTACAAACATTTTTAAACAATGGAATCCATATAGATGAAATTGTGTCTATGAAGAGCGGAATTAAAGCAGGCGACTTTGAAATAGATTTTGCCGCTGAACCTTATCTAAGGCAAATACAAAATAGTATACCACACACAAAAATTAATATTGTCGAGCCTAACATAAACGATTATAATGATTTGTTCAGTGACAAAAACTATTATCTAAAACTAATAGAATCTAAACCTATGTATTGTTGGCATTTTAGAATGTTAAATTTTTCTGATAATGTTAATAGATATGAATTCAAAGGAAAGACAGCAAATATATTTGGCAAAGATAAACCATTTATAGTATATCGAAAAGGAGAATGGTACACTTATTTCCTTGATGTTGATGTTGAACCACAACCGGATCAGATTAGTTTTTTTATCGATGATCCTGAAATACATGCAAAACAATGTCATATGTTATTGAACCAAGTGCGTAAAGATTTTGCTCCTAAAAATTATAATCAAGTATCGTCACACTTCGAAGACAATCAAGATTTTTGGAACAAACATTCCGGAAGATTGTTATTTGATAATAGTTTTATTCCAAAGTATACCAAAAGCGGAGCATTGGTTTTAGATAGTGGCGAGGAGATATACTGGTTCAATAAGAAAGAACGTGGAGCATTGGAAGTTATGATGCATGAAAATCAACACATTATTAAAAAATGGAAACGCAGTATGGACGAGTTTGCCTTACTAGCAGATGGTAAATGGTGGAACCAAGGTAGACCTGAACATGGATCTGTAGGAGTTTTAAGTAAATTTTATTCATTAGATAACAAGAGCATAAAGACAGTTGATGAGTTATATCCAAACGGATTTAATCCTATTGACACTTAACCGCATTGTGTTACAATAAGATATGATTAAACGTATAGGATTCTGCTGTCAATGGTTTCACCATGATCAGGCAATTAAGAAAAAAGAGTTAGAAGAAATACAAAGGCCTTTCAATACAAGAGCAACCACTGTCCGTTGGTTAAATGAACACAAAGAAGAAGCAGAAGACAAACTGCAATTTGTGTTTCACCACAACATACAAGCAATTAAAAATCTTATTACTAAGGTAGGCGACCTGCCTGCTGAACGTAGAATGTGTAGAATATCATCTCCGATACTGCCAGTGGCAACACAGATAGACTGGAAATACTATTGGAACAAGCCTGACGTCAGAGCATACTGTGAAAAACACTTTGCTGAATGTGGCGAACTTGCGAGAACAAAGGATGTTAAGATATCTTTCCATCCAGGTCAATTCACTGTGCTGGCATCTGTGACTCCAGACATTGTAGATAGAAGCATAGAAGAATTTGAATATCATGCGTCGATGGCTCGCATGATGGGTTTTGGTAAATCATTTCAAGATGGTTGCAAAATTAATGTACACATATCAGGCAGACAAGGTCCAGAAGGCATTCGTAAAGCATTGCCTCGACTGTCACCTGAAGCAAGAA
>Ga0307488_10001384_pt1 | contig 20194 bp, 29 predicted proteins | sample SB02metaG_FD_202248 | JGI IMG/M metagenome (GOLD analysis project Ga0307488, IMG submission 202248) | Sea-ice brine microbial communities from Beaufort Sea near Barrow, Alaska, United States - SB 0.2 | ecosystem: Environmental > Aquatic > Marine > Coastal | place: USA: Alaska | collected... | reverse complement strand
TCGGTCTATCGTTAAAGCCTTGGCGTACTAGTGGAGAGTTTATTCTTATAGCAGGACAACACGATAAGAGTCTGCAATGGCAAGGTATGCCTAGTATGAGCAAATGGTTGATGAACACTATTGATGCTATTCGAACATATACCAACCGTCCTATACTGTTCCGTCCTCATCCTCGTTGTCCATTACCAAATATTGAAAACGAATTTAAAAATGTTTATAGACAACAACCAGTACAACTGCCAAACAGTTACGATGACTTTGACATGAGCTTTGACAACGTACACGCTACTGTAAGCTACTCTAGCAATCCGGGCATTCATAGTGTACTCAACGGTGTTCCGGCGTTTGTAGGCACCAGCTCGTTAGCGTATGACGTAGGTAACGACATAGACTTTATGCACGATATAGAAAATCCTTGCATGCCAGACAGAACACAGTGGCTTAACGACTACGCACACACTGAATATACAGTGGAAGAAATTGCATTAGGAATTCCACTTAAACACTTGACTTTAAAGATATAATGTAGTATAATAATACTATGATAACAAAACGTAGTATAGAAGATTGTATTGAATTATTAGTTGGCCTTCAGTCAGACCCAAATATAATTGCCGAATGTAAACCTGAAGACTATAAAATTTTAACTAGCATTGGCCGCCAAGTATTTAAAGGTATAGGATTGACAGATCGTCAATATGCATTAGTTAAGACAAAATTAATTGAGTATAGTGACATGTTTAATTATAATTTAGAAGAATCTTTTAATACCTTACGTATTCCGTTAAGAGAACTTAATAGAGAAAAAACAATTAATTTAGTAACTAACGATGATCAAGAATTGTTAATTGCTATTCAATTTATATTCAATAAACGATTACTAGCTAGTATTGAAAAAACAAAAAACGAATCCACTGATCATAATTATGATAGTGTTAATAAGATCCATTATTTTCCACTAACTGAAAAAAATGTATTTTCTATTATAAACAATTTTAAAAATAATAAATTTATTATTCAGGACGAGTTATTAACGTATTTTAAAAAAGTAGAAAAAATGAATAATGAAAAAGACAAGTATATACCAGGAATTTATTCCTTTAAATTAAAAAACTTAACAAATAAAGCTATTGACTTTATGGTATCATCAATAGGTGAACCTACAGTAGAAAATTTAGCTATTTACAATGATCGAAAAACACAACTAGGATTACATCATTTTGATCAAGAAGCGTTAGAAAAAAGCCTAAATGAATTAACTCCGTTGAGTAAAAAGATTGTAACTCGTTCTTTTAAAGAAGTATTAATATCATCAACAGTGTGGACAGTAGAACAAGTATTAGAAAGTATACTAGAATTAACTAGATATCCAATACTAGTATTATTACCATCAGACGATCCGTTACCAAAACTAATCGAAATAAACAATGGATTAACAAATATATTCTTTTCAGAAGATATGAGTGTTCTTTTTAGAGCTGAAAATGAAGACAACGGACATAAGTTTAACAAGTATATTAAAGATAATAAATTAAATAATTCGGTTGACAAAAATACAAAAGTAGTGTATATTAGTTGTAATAAGTTTCCTAAACCGTTAATTAATGCTGACTGGACACCGAGTGTAACACTATCAATAGGAAGCTATAGGATGAATACTAATGTTCGTGAATACATTAATCCTACAGATTTAATCATTCATTACGATACAGATGTAACTCCGTTTAATCGAGTTAAGGTAGAAAAACTATAATATGGCAACATGTAGATTAATAATTGAAGACGAAGTAAACATTAAGCTAGAAGGACTAGACGTAGATGTACGAAGGAAGCTAGCGAATGCTCTTAAGTTTGAAGTGCCCTACGCAAAGTATATGCCACAATACAAACTTGGTCGCTGGGATGGAAAAGTTGCTTTTTTTGGTGTTGGTGGTACTGGCTACGTCAATCATCTTAACGTTGTTAGTGAAGTGTTGGCAAAAAATAATGTCCAAATAATTGATATCCAAGATAATCGTCATCCTATTGATTTAAAGTTTACTCCTGTGTCAGAACGATATTGGGCAGACCAAGGTGTATGTTGGCCTAAAGGACATCCTGTAGCAGGTACTGAAATTATCCTGCGTGACTACCAAGTAGAGGCTATTAACAATTTTCTAGCTAACCCGCAGAGCTTGCAACAGATTGCAACTGGGGCAGGCAAAACAATTACAACTGCAACGTTATCACATATGGTTGAGCCTTATGGACGTAGTATTGTTATTGTGCCTAATAAGTCACTTGTTGAACAAACTGAAGAAGACTATATTAATTGTGGTCTTGATGTAGGAGTCTACTTTGGCGATAGAAAAATGCTGAACAAGACACATACTATTTGTACTTGGCAAAGTTTAAATATACTTGACAAAAAACACAAAGACGGCACCGCAGTATTATCCTTAGCAGAATTTTTAGATGGAGTAAGTGCTGTTATTGTTGACGAAGTACACCAAGCTAAAGCAGAAGTACTTAAAAACTTGCTTACTCGTAACTTACGCAACGCTCCAATTCGTTGGGGACTGACTGGTACTGTACCTAAAGAAAAATTTGAGTTTGAAAGTATTCATGCAAGTTTAGGACCTGTAATTGGTAGCATTAGTGCTAAGTCGTTACAAGATAAAGGTGTACTATCACAATGTCATGTTAACGTATGTCAATTAATTGATACAGTAGTACACAGTGATTACCAAAGTGAACTAAAGTATCTAACAACAAATGAAGCAAGACTAACATATATTGCTAAGATGATGAACAAAGTTTCACAGACTGGAAACACATTGATACTAGTAGATAGAATTAGTGCAGGCCAAGTATTAGCAGAACTAATACCAAACAGCACTTTTGTAAGCGGAAGCGTTAAAATAAAAGACAGAAAAGAGACATACGATACAATTAAAGAAGGTACTAATGAAGTTATTATCGCAACCTATGGTGTTGCGGCAGTAGGACTCAATATACCTCGTATCTTTAATATGGTTCTTATTGAGCCGGGCAAGAGCTTTGTTCGAGTTATCCAGTCTATAGGCAGAGGCGTTAGAAAGGCAAAAGATAAAGACTTCGTTCAAATATGGGATCTTACATCGACATGTAAGTATGCGAAGCGGCACCTAACTCAACGTAAAAAGTTTTACAATGAGGCACAGTATCCATTTAAGATCGAAAAAATAGATTGGAATTAAAGGAAATAATATGAGAATTTTAACACTTGAAGACAAATGTTTTTCATTAACAAACTTACCAGAGGAACTAGATGAAGATATTCGGTTTGCTGTATTAGATAATAGTGACCCAAAAGAACCGGATTTCTTTTTTATTCCTCTAATCTTTTTAGAAAGTTTTAACGCTCCGGCAATGGTTTTAGAAATTAATGGCAATGAAATAATGATGCCATTAGATTGGTCCATTGCTGTTGGAGATTCACAGAGCGGAAATGATCTAGAAGTATTACCATTAACTAGTATTAACAACCGAGGCTTTGAAGCATTTTTATTTAATCCATTATCAAGTTTTAAATGTGACTTTGCTGAAATTAAAATTACTAATTTTTACAATGATGTAAAATGGTATTTTCCTAAAGTTAAAAACGGACAGCTATTAAGTGTTCCAATTACCGAAGGAAGTAAACCCAAATGTGCATATTTTATTAAAGAAATATCACGACAGTCAGAGACAATTGATTACGGTCAGATATTATAAAGGAGAGACTAATGGGAATTAAAGCAGGAAAGGTATGGGGTGCTACAGAGCTAATCCATGCAAATGGCGTATTAGAATTTCATCGTATTGAATTTAATAAAGGATTTAAATGCAGTGAGCACGAACATGAATTTAAGTGGAACGGATTCTTTGTTGAATCTGGCAAAATGATTGTCAGAGTTTGGCAGGATGATCAAGATGGTCTCGTTGATGAAACTATTCTTGGTGCCGGTGATTTTACTCAAGTTAAACCAGGTAAAATTCACCAATTTGAAGGCCTCGAAGACGGAGTAGCTTTTGAACTGTACTGGGCAGAATTTAATCACAATGATATTGTGAGAAGATCTGTTGGTACAAAAATTTAAAAATACAGGAGGAACATTGATGTTTAATATTTTTAAAGAAGTAGACAGAAGTATGCTGATGAAACTAGTAGCACTTCATGTTGTTGTTATTACAGTTTCAAACGCACTTGTAGGTATTCCAGTAGAAATATTTGGAGTTAAACTTACATGGGCAGCATTTACGTTTCCATTAGTTGTTTTAGCAACCGACTTAACAGTTAGATTGCTAGGTAAGAGCATTGCAAGGTCGACTATCGCCGCAGCATATCCTCTAGCAATTATTGGTTCTATTGCTGTAGTAATGTTAGAAGGTGCGCCTACAAGCGTAGCACTACGTATTGGCTTTGCAAGTGCAACAGCTTATGGTGTAGGAACATTCCTTGACGTATATGTATTCCAGTATTTAAGAGAAAACTGGAGTAAACAGTGGTGGCTTGCTCCGGCATTGTCAACAGTTGTTGCAAACATAATTGATACGTATGCATTCTTTTACGTTGCATTTGCAAACAGTGCAGACGAATATATGGCTGCTAACTGGATGGAAATTGCACAGTCACAAGTTGTCATAAAGATTGCAGTAGGTTTAATTATCTTCCTACCAGCTTACGGAGTCTTACTCCGTTACTTAAAAAATAGAGTAGCGGATGGCGATCAAGGGTAAATTACTACCTGGAGAAGCATTGATATATGAGCGAGCCAACGGTGTTGTGTTCGCTCATTATCGAGACCCCCCACACAACAAAATTCCAAGATGGATAGTTGGCGGCACATCTGAAGGAGTATCTAGGATGAAAGGTGATTTATTTTCATACGGAGAATGGCAACATATGATGGAATTAGCAAAGACTAATAAATCATTTAAAATACAACTTGATCGAATTTTAGTAATATATTATACTATAAAAGATACAATAAAGGAAAACAAATGAGCCTTTTAAAGAGTGCTATTCTTATCCCGGCTAGATATGGAAGTACACGTTTCCCCGGCAAGCCTTTAGAACAGTTGGGTGGAATTCCAATGATTAGACGTGTGGCAGATGCAGCACGTGAATCAGGATTGCCTGTGTACGTGTTAACTGATGACCAACGTGTTGCTAACTGTGTTAATGATGCATACACTGTTCTTATAGACGAAGCAGATTATGCTAACGGCACTGAGCGATGCGCCGGCTCACTAACGCAAGATTACTTAGACAAGTATGATACATTTATTAACGTACAAGGCGATATGCCTGATATTACTGAAGAAGCAATACATAAAGCAGAAGCATTAATAACATCTTATCCAGTAAGCACAGTGTTTACAACGATGACAGAAGAAAAACAAAACGATCCTAACTCAGTTAAGATGGTACATGCAAGCGAACACGCACTTTGGTTTGGTAGAGGCATTACAGGATATGGTAGTTGGCATTTAGGTGTATATGGATATAGTCGTATTGCATTAGAACAATATCTAAACTTGCCAGTACCAGAAGAAGAACGTATTGAGCAATTAGAGCAACTACGCTGGCTTAAAAATGGTTGGCAAATAGGAATAAGTCCTGTATACTATAAAGGCGTAGAGATAAACACACCTAAGGATATAAACGAATGGCACAAAAACTTCCAGTAAAAGACATACTTGCGGCAGTTGATATGAATGCCAAAAATGTTTGGAAAGAATTATCTGTTGAAGAAAAGAAGCAAGTTAGCTTTTGGTTATTGAATAGATATGTAAGTGCCGTTCAAGGTAGCCGAGAAGATCAAGAACTTGCTATTTTTAAAACAAATGAATACTACAATAAACATTTTAATACTATAGGTGTTGGAAAAGAAAACGGCCATCAAGAACTTATGTGGCAATTACTTTGTATAAGCGGATCTTGGGGTAAAATTAAATTTCATCCGTATATAGGTTTTAAGAAGAAAGCAGGAAATAATAATGCTATGCTTAAATTCTTAGAACAAATATATCCTAACATGAAACAACACGAGGTCGAATTACTTGCTTCAATATCTACAAAAAAAGAAATCAAAGCTCTTGCAGAAGAACATGGGATTGAAAATGTTAAGCTCTGAAAAACCTTATATATGCGAGTACTGTAAATCAGGTTATATGAAAGAAAAAACCCTTGCAGTACATATGTGTGAACAAAAGAGGAGAGTATTACAACGTACTGAAAAACGAGTACAGTTAGGCTTGTTTACTTTTAATAAGTTTTATCAGATAAGTATGGGTGCAAAGACTGAAAAGACTTACGAAGATTTTTGTAAAAGTCAGTACTATAATGCATTTGTAAAATTTGGTAGTTTTGTATCAAACGTTAAACCGCTATACCCTGAAAAATATATTCAGTATGTAGTAAAGAGTGGAGTGAAATTAGATCATTGGTGTAGAGAAGAAATGTACGAAACATACGCCTTAAACTTGATTAAAAAAGAAGGTGTTCAAACTGCTTTGGAACGTTCAATTATAACTATGATGGAATGGGCTGATGAAAATAATAGTCAATGGAATCATTACTTTAATTATGTAAGTTTAAATAGAGCAATTTGGCATATCAAAGATGGGAAGATAAGTCCATGGCTTATACTTAATTGTAAAAGTGGAAAAGAAATGTTAAGCAAGTTTAATGACGAACAACTTAGCATGGTGTATAATATTATAGATCCTGAACATTGGGCTGTAAGATTTAATCGACAAAAATCTGACATTGAAACTGTTAAAGAAGTTGTTAAAGAAAGTAACCTATGAAAATATTAATTTTTGGATTGCCAGGAAGCGGTAAGACAACACTAGCAAAACCTTTTGCAGAACTACTAGGCGGCGTTCATCTAAACGCCGACGAAGTAAGAACACAATATGATGATTGGGATTTTACCCCTGAAGGCCGTATGCGCCAGGCAATGCGTATGAAGTTCTTATCAGACGGTGTTGTTATGGCAGGTAAGATTGCCATAGCAGATTTTATATGCCCAACTGAAGCAGCACGAGTAGAGTTTAATCCAGACTTTACTGTATGGATGAATACTATACAAAAAGGCAAGTATGCTGATACAAACCAGATGTTTCAAGCACCTGTAGAAGTTAACTACCATGTTGCTGAATGGTTTGATAACACTCATATCCAGTTAATGGATGTAGTAAAAAGTTATATAGAAAGAAGAAACAATGTTTAATAATCAAAAACCAACAGCACAGATGCTAGGCAGATGGCAACCTTGGCACAACGGGCATACTGCACTATTTAAAAAAGCATTGCTAGAAACTGGTCAAGTTTGCATACAGATTCGCGATGTACAAAACGCTGACGCCGGAATGGGCAATGATGATAATCCGTTTGATTACTTAACAGTACGAAAAAATATTATTGCTAAATTGTTAAATGAAGGCTTTACTTATGAAGAAGAATATGTTATAATGTTAGTACCTAACATTGTAGACATTAGTTATGGTCGCGGAGTAGGGTATACATTTACACAACACGACTTAGGTAATAAAGTACATAACATAAGTGCTACTAAGATAAGACAACAATTAAGAGATGAAGGAAAATTATGAAATTAATATATCATCCAGACGAATTCTTAGATAAAAAAGTAAACGAGGTAGACTTATTAAATCCTGGATTTGATCCAAAAGAATTAAAAAAACAAATGGTTGACTTAATGTTAGCTAGTAAAGGTATTGGATTAAGTGCAAACCAAATAGGACTTAATGCACAAGTTTTTGTAATGGGAGAAAATATTGATAATGCTATTATATGCATTAACCCTGAGGTATTACAGCACACAGAAGAAACAGTAGTAGATACTGAAGGTTGTTTAAGTTTTCCAAATATATTTGTAAAGGTTACTCGTCCTAAAGAGATACTTGTAAAATACTACAATGAAGACTTAAAAGAAATAAGTACTAAGGTCATTGGATACTCAGCTAAATGCTTTCTACATGAATGGGATCATTTACAAGGAATTACATTTAAAGATAGAGTATCAAAACTTAAATGGAATATGGCACAGAAAAAAGCAAGTAAACTAAGGAACATGCATGCCTGATATTGATATAGACTTTGCTGATAGAACAATGGTACTTGCTCAATTAAAGCATCGTGTTGCTAAACTTGATACAAACAAGAAACATAACACCGGAGTCTATGCAACTGAAATTCCACACAATCCTATTGACAACTTAGCCACAGTTGACTACAAAACTGCTGAAAAACGCGGCTACTTTAAACTAGACTTTCTTAACGTAAGCATATACAAAGACGTTAAGGACGAAGCACACTTAACAGAATTAATGGAAAGGACACCACTATGGCAACTTCTGGAACACAAAGACTTCAGCGAAAAAGTCTTTCATCTGAACGGGCACAACGAACTATTGAAGCAATTGAAACCGTCGTCGGTATCTCAATTGGCAGCGACCCTAGCTATTATCCGCCCGGCAAAGAGACACTTAGCGAACGAAAACTGGGATACGATAATGAAGGAAGTGTGGATAAAACCAACAAATGGTGATTACTACTTTAAGAAAGCACATGCTGTAAGTTACGCTACAGCGTGTGTAGTACATATGAATTTATTATGTGAACAACTTATTTCTTAGAATTACGTCTTATAAGTTGTACTGATTTTCTCTTTATACGTTTAATTGAAAGATTGCCTAAATTAACACAAGGCCCTATGGTTACTTTAACGTCTTTAGTATTCATAGTCATAAGAGCATACTGAAACGGTTCGAACTCAGTTCTTAAGAATATATTAATAGGAATTAATCTATTTGATTCCCACCACCATATATCTCCTAACTCGAGAAATACTTCTTTTTCTATGTCAGAATTAAGATGTGTATATACGTACATTGATGTTACATGCTGGTCCTGGTTAACTATTATCCCTACGTACTCGTTACCTCCGTAAGTAGTAACACTGATAAATGGGAAACTTGTTTCGATATCTTTTAGTAGCATGTAATTTTAATTCTCTTTGTTATCCGATAAATATAAGTATGACGCAGCTAATACCTAGATATTTAGTAAATAATAGAACCACTATCGTAGCCAATGTGGCTGGATTTATTACGGAGTACAGACCAGTGTATCAAAGAAACATAACAGTATATAAAAATATAGATAACGAATTACAATTTAGAGTACTTAACTCAGATCAAAAGCCGTTAGCAGTTAGTAGTTATACTCCTAAATTTGTAGCATTTGATGAAAACAAAACGCTTGTTATAGAGCATGACGGTGTAGCTGTAGTCGGTGATGACAGTGCAGCAACTAGAGGATTGTTTACTGTAACTATTACTGAAAATGATTTATTAAGTTTAGATCAACAATATCTAAGTTATAATATATTTTTACAGGATTCTAGTAATCATAATACGCTAACTTATGCTGATACTAACTTTGGAAATAACGGTGTTATCTATATTGATTCCGGAGCATTGCCTGGACCAAGACCGTCTTATAGCTTTAATCAATTCCAACAAGACAATATATACAGTACGTTGTTCTTTAGTGAATCTAAAACAGCTGAGCCAGGAATCAACGGTAACGATGCTTTACACACAGCAGCAATATACACCAACAACTATATAGGCGATGTTGTAGTGCAAGCTACATTAGACAGCTCAGTTTCTGAATCAACTATCTGGGGAGATGTAACTTCTGTTTCTTTTGGCGGAGCAGAAACTACTCCTGTAGCAGTAAACTTCAACGGTGTATTTAATCATTTAAGATTTAAAACAACAGCAAGTCCTGTAGATAAAATAACTAAAATACTTGTTCGAAACTGATTGACAAACTAGTATAACTCTGCTATAATAGTAGTATGAGTATAGTTAGTGACATCATAATAGCACAGTTACCTGCAAAAAGAAAGATCACTCCGAGTGGATGGACTAGCTTTAATGCACCTTGCTGTCATAACAACGGAGATAGCATAGACAAGCGTGGCCGTGGCGGACTTATTAATGAAGGCGAAACAGTTAGCTTTCATTGCTTCAACTGCGGGTATAAAGCAAGCTGGCAACCTGGTAGACCAGTATCACATAAATTACGTAAATTATTACAATGGTTGAACACGCCCGACGACACAATTAACAAGTTGACGTTAGACGTAATGCGTATTAACGAAGGTGTAGAGATACAAAAACGTAAGATTGAAATACCTACATTTGAAACTGTTCCGCTTCCGCCTGACGCAATTAAACTAACTAACATTAACGAGTTTAACAAGTATAGCATAGCTATTCTTGAATACATGTCAAGCCGCAATTTAAACTTAGATGATACTGAATACTATTGGAGCCCCAGTTTAGCATACCGTGATAGACTTATTATTCCGTTTTACTTTGAAAAACGTATTGTGGGCTGGACAGCTAGAACAATTATAGGAGATAAGCAACCTAAATATCTTATGGAAGTGCAGCCTGGATTTGTATACGGTTTAGATGAACAGAATCATAATAAAGTATTTTGTATAGTATGTGAAGGACAACTAGACGCTATTCACATAGATGGATGTGCATTAGGCGGCAGTGAAATCAATGATGCCCAAGCACTACTACTTAATCGGTTAAGTAAAGATATAATAGTTGTTCCAGATAGAGATCACGCTGGAAAGAAACTTATAGAACAAGCAATTGATCTTGGATGGGGAGTTAGCTTACCAGATTGGGATTCTGATATAACTGACGTTAGTGAAGCAGTTAACAAATACGGTAGACTATATACGTTATACAGTATTGCAAACGCTGCCGAAACAAGTGCATTAAAGATTAGACTAAAGGAGAAAAAGTGGTTTACTTAAAAAAGATTTGGAGTTTTATTTGTTGGCCATATATTGCTATTCGAGACCACTTACGTTGGAAAAAGAAATTAAAAGAACTTAAACAAAAAGATCCTTATATATACAAGTAGGAGAAAGGTAAATGGAAAATTATCTAGATGCAGACTTATGGACAATTTTTCCAAACGTTAAACGTGTTGGTGTACAAGTTAGTGGTGGCGCAGATAGTGCTTTAGTTCTTTATACATTAGTCAAATGTATTAAAGATGCTGACATATATGTTATAACTGGATCATTAAATACAGAAAATAATTTTAATGAACAATATGCAAAAGATGTAGTTGCAGAAGTAGTAAGGCTTACAGATACAAAAAGTATTAAAGAACATATTTTTAAAAGACAACGTAAGAGAGGTGAGCAAGCTGGTACTGATCCAGATGTAATATACAGAAAAGGTATGTTGCATAATGTTGCTAAAAAATATAATTTAGATCTAATGCTAAATGGTGTTACAATGAATCCTCCAAAGGGAATATTAGATGAAGGTAGAGATGAACGTAGAGATAAACCTATGCTTTTGAAAATAGAAGATGAGTGGTTAGTAATACCGGTATTTAGGCCTTTCGCACAAAACGACAAAAGAACAATAATGAAGCAGTATAAAAAATTAGATATTATGTCTTTGTTTGAAAAGACTTGGAGTTGTGAAGGCACTATAGAATCTACACAAAACTTTACAGTACCCTGTGGTAAATGCTGGTGGTGTAAAGAAAGACAATGGGCAATGGAGGCAATAGTATGATACATTGGGGTATGGTTGGTAATAGTCACGACGCTAGTTTAGCAGTTTTTGAAACAAGGACTACTGGGCTTAGTAACTTTCCTAAAACAAAACTGTTACATGCAAGCCTAGCTAAAGACTACAGTCAAGTTCAACACGATCCTAACTTTAATTGGAGCCAGATTGAATCAGCTAGACAAACTTTTGGACCACCTTTAAAGATACAATGGTACGAACGTCCGGTGCTAAAGACATTACGACAATGGCGGGCAGGACAGGGTTGGTTGTATAACGAGAACAATATTAAAAAGTATCTTATGCAATGGGATATTACTGCACCAATTAAATATACCCAACACCATTTAAGTCATGCGGCCTATGCGTATTACACACAACCACATGACGACTGTGCTGTAATTGTGATAGACAGTATTGGAGAGTTTGAAACCCTAACTATATGGCATGGAAAGAACAATAAGCTAAAGAAGATACATAGTCAGGGCTACCCACATAGCCTAGGATTATTTTATAGTGCGATGACACAGCGTATGGGCCTTATTCCACAATGTGATGAATACTTAGTTACTCAAATGTCTAAGAAGGGTAACTATAAAAGGCTTAGTAAAAAGATACTAACTGAAATTATTAGGCCACCTAATAAAGATAACCCTTCTATTAAAATGAGAGAAAATTTACATAGAGGGTGCATGTGGTGGAGACCAGAGCTACAAACAGAACAAGATATGTGTGACATTGCTGCTGCAACCCAACGTATATTTGAACTTAGCCTCAAGCACTTATCTGACTGGGCTAAAGAAAAAACACAAAGTTCTAGTCTAGCACTAGCAGGCGGTGGCGCACTTAATAAACAAGCAGTAAAAAAGATTAAGCGTAAATGGACAAACGTACATGTTCCGCACAATCCAGGAGATCCCGGATCATGTATTGGAGCAGTACTAGCACAAACAAAAACTAAAATAACACTTGACAATCAATGGTATAAGGCAGTATAATAAACTATGGGAATAAATGATAAGATATCTGAAGAAGATAAAAAGATGATGGACGAGTGGCTTACAAAAAATAAAGTCACTGTAGGAAAAACAAAACCTATGCCGCATGAACTTGGTATTAGTAATATTACTTGGAATAACAAGTTAACTAAAGCAGAGAAAAAAGTAAAAGATGGCAACTAGACAAAACACAAATTATGGATATGATATACAAAAGGTATATCTTGAAATGATGATGAGCGATGCTGAAACATTTGTTCGTTGTCAAGCTGTGTTTGAGCCGGATGCTTTTGATAGACGTTTGCAAGAAGGTGCAAAATTTTTAAATAATTATGTAAGTGAGCATAATGCACTTCCTACATTTGATATACTTAACGCAGCAACTAATGCAGATTTAAAAGATCCAGGAACACTACAAGAAAATCATTATGATTGGCTGTTGTTAGAGTTTGAAACATTTAGTAGACACAAAGCATTAGAGAGTGCTATCTTAAAGAGTGCAGACTTACTTGAAAAAGGTGAGTACGGACCAGTAGAAGATCTAGTTAAGAAGGCTGTACAAATTGGATTGCAAAAAGATTTAGGTACTGACTATTGGGCTGATCCACGTAAGCGACTAGAAGCTATTAAAAGTAATAACGGACAAGTAAGCACTGGGTGGGCAGCTATTGATAAGAAATTGTTTGGTGGCTTTAACAGAGGCGAGCTTAACATATTTGCAGGTGGCTCGGGTGCAGGCAAGAGTTTGTTCCTTGCTAACATTGGTGTTAACATGGCTGAGAAAGGTATGAACGTATTATATCTTACGCTTGAGCTTGCAGAGAATTTAGTAAGTATGCGTATTGATAGTATGGTTACAGGCATTAGTACACGCGATGTGTTTAAGAATATAGACGATGTTGAAATTAAAGTTAAACTAATTGGTAAGAAGTCTGGCGCATTACAAGTTAAGTATATGCCAAGTGGCAAGACTGCAAATGATGTACGAAGCTATATTAAAGAATACGAAATTAAAACAAGCAAGAAAGTAGACGTACTTCTAATTGACTATTTAGATTTGTTGATGCCAGCAGGAACAAAGGTAAGTGCAGAAAACTTGTTTATCAAAGACAAGTATGTATCAGAAGAGTTGCGTAACTTAGCAATGGAATTGAACTGTGTGTTTGTTACAGCGGCACAGTTAAATCGTGGTGCTGTAGAAGAAATTGAATTTGATCACTCGCACATATCAGGTGGACTTAGTAAGATACAAACTGCAGACAACGTGTTTGGTATCTTTACAAGTAGAGCAATGCGTGAACGCGGCCGCTATCAATTACAGCTAATGAAGACACGTAGTTCAAGTGGTGTAGGATCAAAAATTGATCTAGGCTTTGATGTAGACACCTTACGTATATATGATATAGATGAAGATGATGATAGTGACAACTATCAAACTAGTTCAGGTAACTCAACTATTATGGACACCCTTAAACGTAGCAGTACATCAGAAACAACTCGAACAGATCCAACACAAGGTAATGGCGCACCAAAAGTACGAGCAGAAACCGATAGTACAAAATTAAGAAACTTTATTAATAATCTAAGTGGAGACGACAACTAATGATCGAAGTACTAACAAATTCTGTAACAAAAACTTTTGTAGACTTACAAAAGCAAATACATCATCCTCATATGCATTGGCAGTATCACGATCCTATGAGCTTTCCTGGTAAAGGACGAGAAGAAGAATTACCGTTCTATAGTCATCAAGTTATGGGCCGACCAATGCAAGGCCAACGATACAGTATGATAACTAGTAGTCTATTTGATGTCACATATCGTGCCATTGAAGAAATTCTTACACAGAATAAGATTGAACTTAATACAATATACAGAATTAACTTTAATGCAACATTTAATAACGGCGAGTTAAAACAGTCATCCTGGCATAAAGATTTAAATTTTCCACATAAAAATTTAATAGTGTATATGAACTCATTTGAGGGTAGTGGTGCTACTATGGTTAGACAAGATGACAATACACAAGATTTTGAGCCTCAGCTTAATGACGCAATTGTATTTGATGGTAGCCTAGAACATTGTCATTTAGTACCTACTAGCGGACGAAGAATTACGTTAGTGGTAAATTATCTATAATGAATAACCCAACTCTATATATATTTGGCGACAGTTTCAGCGTCCCATCAGCAACTCTTAATAATGGCAACTGGATGGAATGGCAATGGTCTGTACTTCTTTCTACAAAACTTAAAATGACATTAAGTACAGAAGCTGTCTTTGGAAGCAGTAATTCCTGGATATTATCTAAGTTGTCTAAAAAGTTAGACTCGTATAACCCAGGTGATAAAATTATTGTACAAACAACCCAATATCATCGCTTTTGGTTTTTTAAAGATAAGCCATATGTAAGTAATGTACATCATGTTATAGAGGACTTAAATGAAATTAAAAGTCTTACTAAAGACGAACAACTTTCATTAAACCTTTATTATAAACACATGCAACAAGATGACCTAGATTTGCTTCGAAGAGAAACTGAATTTAGTTATCTTAATAATATAAAATGGTTATTAGGAAAACGTGGTGTTGAGCTATTCATCTTACCAGGCTTTGATCATCCTCAAATAATTCCATTAGCAGGACCAAAAATACTAGGTACATTGCAAACTATTAGTTACGGTGAGTTTGTTGATAACAACAGTGGAAAAAAATGGTACGCTCAACTTAATACTCCAGACCAAAGATTAAACCATATGTGCAAAGACAATCATGCTATACTTGCAGATAGGTTATATAAACACATCAAGCATAAAGATACATTAAACCTTGCAGACGAATATAGCAGTGGCTTCCTTAGTATTGCTACACAAGACCCTAAGCAACTTAATCCCGAATCAATAAGGACTGTGTGCAATTGACAGAGTATACTGGTCATGATTTAATTATAGCAACAGGTGTTCCGGGTAGTCAGTGGAGTGCAGCTTTAAGAATCGTCAGTTTTAATGAAGGCATTAATAGAAGTGATGAATCAAAAGATACATTCTATGAAGGAGCCAAAGCCTGGCACAGTGGAGCATATTGGGGGCCTTATCATAAGCAAGGACATAATTTTGATAGATTAGATCTACTGTCTAAAGAACAAGTAATTACTGAATTTAAAAAACCATATCGAGAATGGAACTTAGGTATTAAGATAATAAAAAGCCATTGGTTTGCATATCATCTTCCTTTGTTAAAAGAAATGTTTCCTGATGCAAAATTTATAGCAACTTATAGAACTAATGAAGAAAGTTTTGATTGGTGGCATGTCTGTGGCGGCTGGGACATTGGGTATCCACATTATACTTGGTATGTAGACAATGCTCGTATGCAGAAACAAATAGCAATAGAAAATGAACACATTTTAGATTTTTTTAAACTTAAGAGATACAATCTAGGAGAACTATTAACTAGTCTTGGATTAAAAGATACTATGCCTAATAATAGCGAGATTGATTTAATTGATACTAAGTTAGGTAGAATAGCTCACGATGCAGATAAATCTTATTTACAAATATGTGAAAAAATTGTAAGAAGAAACAAACAGGGTATTATATAAATGGAGTACAGGGGTATATCACGTGCAAAATATCATAGGGTACTAGATGAGATTGTTATTGACTCACAAGAGCTTTTAGATTTCTATTTGCAATTCCCTCAAGAGTGTCACCTACCTTGGAATGAGTTTAAACTAAAGTATAACCCTAACAATCCATATCGAAGAAAATTAACTGATGATTTTAGACAAGTATATGCTCCATTACATAAAGGATTAGAATTAATAGAGTATCCGTATATACAAGACTTATTAAAAAAGTTTAATTTTAAAAATCCTTTAACTGTTACAGATGTACAGATACTTGCTTACAATCCAGGATTTGAATTTAAGCCGCATATAGATGCAGAAGTTAATTGGAGTATGTTTATTCCAATTGTGCCTAATTACGAAAGTGAGCCTTTAGTATATCATCAAGGACACAATCATCGTAAGCCCGGCGATGAGATATACCGAGTATATTACAGCACAGACCATCCTACACTAACTGACGGAACTGTAATTCATAGAGTGCCTTGTATACAAGCACCTAGAGTATTACTACGAATACGTAGTGGAGATGAAACCTATAACGAGCTAATAGATAAGATTGATAACGAACAGTTCTTCAATTTATAACTAGTGCAGTTCCAATAATAATTAATGCCCAATAAGTTATAAAGTGTAGGCTTTGATCCACGCACTGTATAAACCAATACAACTGCTTGTTGCTGTCGGGTGTAATATTCCAACGGGTTTGTACAACATGTTTGTTATAATCAATATGCCAATGAAGTACAAAGTCAATTACGGCTAGTATAAATGCTACCTCGAAGCTAAAGAACGCACAACATACGAGCAATGTAAACACAGCATGTTCTAGATAGTGTGGCCACCCTCCAAAATACATTCGCTTGTTCATAGTTGTATGAAAACATTGTAGATAAAGATCAACAACAGCATGTTTGATTAATAGTAATAACAGTAGTAATTCCATCGCAGTACTTATGCATATAAATACAAATAACATTACAGGAAGATTAAAATGAAAATTTTTGAAATAACAAGTTTAGATGAATTTGCAACGCCCAAACAAAAACCACTTACGCCTAACATGCAGAAAAGTTTAGATAAAGACATTACCGGACGTTTGAATGACATCGAGGCTAGTCAACAAAGAAATTCGTATGCTAAGGCGGTTGGAAAAGATCGTGATAGTGCAAGTATAAAGATTGATAGCCCTACTAGTCGTGCTACTGATGCAAATGCCAAAAAGCCTCAGCTTGCTCCAAGTAAGTATAATGCTAGACAACAAGCACAGTATAACAAACAGATGAAACAAGCTGAAAAAGAATATGACGAATTCGTTCCTGGCGTACAAGGAACTGACGCAGAAACTAATGCATTAAAAAAATACGCAAGATAGGCCAACAAGAGATAAACATGCGGTATAGCGAAATAAAACAACAGATAACCGAACAAGAATCTAAATCTTGGTTTACAGCAGACCTTGGTCAGGTAATGGCATGGATGGATGTTCTTAATCAAAATACCAATTATACTGTTCCTCGTATAGGTGATAATATTGTACTAATGGGCCTAGTTGGTGATCCCAGTCCTAAAATGAAAAGGACCAACAGACTATGGATTGCTGCTAAAGAAAACTATGATGAGTTGATGGAATATCAACCAGGTGAAAAAATTAATAAAAGCACTGAACTTAGATTTATGCGGTTAATGTCCAAGGCAGAAAGATTAGATCTTAGATCAAGAGGTTCTTTCACTGCAGGATGGTTTAAACCTGATCAAATGGATCCAGATGCGTGGATACTAGTACTAGATGAAGTCATTGATAGTATTAATAAAGATTTAATGAATGACGTTGACCAGCAATGGAGCACAATGGTTCTTGTACACGAGGCTATTCACAGAGGAATTGCAGTGTGGAGGAAACTAGTACAAGCTGGATTAATTTCTCCTAGTCCTGAAACAAATTTCATACTCAACAACTCAAATAACGGTCTAAAAGACGGCAGACCTGTTTTTGATAGGAATGGTGAACATGCAATGGTATATTATCGACTTGAACAAAATCATAACTCATTTTCATCGCGTACTGTAAATTATATCAAACCTTGGTATAAAGCTAACAGAGATTATCTATATGATAATTTTAGTATAGGCAAACCTGAGTTCCATGATGAATACCAAGATTTACGTCAAACTCAAGACGACGCAGATACAATGGACACTTTAGAACAAACTTACTTGTGGTTGGATATTGTTTACAAAAAAGCAAGCCAAGAGATTGCAGATGTAGTAGGTAAGAAAATGCTGCAAAGTCCAAGACCTAAGCGAAGGCCAGCAGGCATGGGCGACATGTCACGGCCTAAAAAAGATTCTCCAGCACCAATGGTGCCAAAGCCAAGTAAAAGTAACTGGCCATCTATACCACCTCAGTTAGACGAGAGAGAATTAGTTAACTTATTGATGAGCATACGTAATAAACTAAACACAGGTAAAATAGATCCAAACACAGTATACAAAAGGTTACCTGTTATACTTGCAGGTGCCACTGGATTAAAAATAGATCACCCCGGGCTGTATAAAGTATCTAAGATGTTTGCAGCTCGAGATCGATCGTCCCTAAGCTCTGATCGTAAAATTGAAAAAATAGCAAGTCGATTGATACAAGCTGCTTGGAACCAATAAGATAAAGCCGCAGAGCGGTTAACGCAGAAATAGCACGAAGTGTTTTCGCAGAAAATGCAAAGCAAATTTTTACACCAGTACACATATACATTAGACTACTATACAAACAGTTCTAGCCTAACCATGCTACAATGTATAATGCATAGCCCTACAACATACGTTAAACAGTGTTTACGCAAACGATGGTGTTTTAAACTAGAGCTGCTCTACTGTATATGCACTATCCGCACACAGTAATAAACTAGCAAACACACAATCCTTTTCACGATCAAACACTAGTGTATTTGCACTTGACTGAGAGCAGTGTATTCCTCTAACGAATAGTTCTATAGTCGCCGCATGTGTAATTGAGTCTTTATATATGGTATTGTCGTAGTGTTGTTCTGGATAGTTAAGGCGTAGTGTGTACAGTTGATTCATAGGTTCTCTATTATAATATAGCTGCTATACAGCGAATTTTGAAAATTTGTTAGACCCTGCTCAAGGACCGTACACACTACTAAGCAATACATTGTTTTATTGCTACTAGTAATACTTAACCAATACATAATAAAACAGCTTTAAACAGCGTAAATATGAACTATAAGGAAACACCTAAGCTACACGCAAAAAAAATCTAGCAAAAAAAAAATTAACCACCTGGTGTTTCTAGCGGGAGGTTTTGAAAAGTGTAAATAATAGTATGCAAGATGTATATGTAAAAGAATTTGTTAAATTGGCTAGTAGTGCAAGAGCAGATACTGGTATTGAGTTACCCGCAAGTGTAGAACATTATGTAGTGTGCTTGTTGGCTGTACACGTTGACAAGCCTGACTTCCTTCCACACAGTACCTTTGGTGAGAGTCTATTAACTATGAAACCTAGCACTGCTAAACTCTTAGGGGACACTTGCTTGTTTGTTACTAGTGTGTTTCCAGAGTACGGCATTAATGAACGCTACTACACAGACATTGGGCGTACTGCATACACTAGTATTGATAGAGAACTGTTCCAGGTCATAGGTGTACACTTTGATACAGTAAAGACTTTTACTAGAAGCGTAGTAAGAGGGAATCACCCGAAACTCATATTTGACTGAAAAAAATACTCGCGTACTTTTTTATAGGGAAGTACTTACAGAAGTTGGGTGGTGATTTTACAACCATGGGTTTTAAAAAGAGACTAAGCGCCAAAACACAAGGCTAAGCATAATATATGTATATGTCCCCCCGACCTTTTATATGCCCCGACCCCTCGAGAAATATTTTTTTTT
>Ga0307488_10001381_pt1 | contig 20219 bp, 5 predicted proteins | sample SB02metaG_FD_202248 | JGI IMG/M metagenome (GOLD analysis project Ga0307488, IMG submission 202248) | Sea-ice brine microbial communities from Beaufort Sea near Barrow, Alaska, United States - SB 0.2 | ecosystem: Environmental > Aquatic > Marine > Coastal | place: USA: Alaska | collected 2017-05-06 | reverse complement strand
TTCTAACTGTAGGAAACATTCACCCTGTTGTCCGTAGTAAAAACTCTTATCTATCATTGTTCAGTATTGTAACATCATCGACTCTTGTCTGTCTATCATGATCTTGCCAAATACCAAAAAATTTCTCACCAATAGACAGTAACTTTTGTTTCTCGTCTACCTCAAAGTAGTCAGTAAACTCGATACCGTTGATGATGATTCTTCTAAGTTCAGAACCAAATACGTAAACTATGTGTTCGTCGTCACCTAGTGATTTACCATGCTTACTGTCTGATACCCTTGTCCATGTGCCATCTTCTTTGACCATGTGTGTTCCTGAAACTTTGATTCCCCTGTACTCAAACAGGTCATCGATCAAGAACTTACCTGTTGCAAACACAAATCCACCAACTGCAACTTCGTCTCTGATGTCTACCTGTTCCACTGCTTTGAAAGAACCATCTGCCATCGTGATCATTGTTCCTGCTATGAAACAACCACCGCCACTTGGTCCTGATCCTCCTGATCCTGAAGTAGCACCACCGGAAGAATTACCAAATCCGGCCGCTGTTTCAACAATGTTGATTCCTGAGTTGAATAGTGCTTTCCATGTTCCTGCTACTTTAACATAAGAGGCTATTATCGTCTTCCATGTTCCTGATACTTTAACGTAAGCGGCATTTATCTTCTTCCATGTTCCTGCTACTTTAATGTTTCCCTGTACTCCTACAGTGAATACAATAACTGCTTTTCCATCTGCTCCTGAGCCCGATCCAGCTCCCCCCACTGCAACTCCTGATGTGTAATTAGCTTCAGTTGTTCCGCCTGGTGTAACACCCGAACCATCTGAACTCGATCCTCCTGATGGTACTAGGTTCGATCCTGATCTACCGCCGGAACCTCCAGTATCATTAGATCCACCGTTTCCACCTGTACCGCCATCGGCTCCGCCACCTCCAGCTCCTCCACCACCACCGTCTCCGGAGTGGCCCGCACCGTTCTCTCCCAGTGTGCCTGGTGATCTAGCTGTTGCTGTATTTGTGGCGACTCCTGCACCTCCGTTGGAACTTACACCCGCTCCACCGCCGCCTCCACCGCCGCCTGCTATCGCGACTGCTGTACCATCTATGAATAATGTTGTGGCTCCGCCACCTCCGCCACCTGACCCTGACGATCCTCGTGGGCCCGAACTCCCACCGTTACCACCTGAAAAGTCTGTTTTACCTTTGCCGTTTGTTCCACCTGTCGCAGATGACCCTCCATACCCGCCTGCTCCACCGCCACCAACTGCTACCTCAAGGGTGTCGTTGATATTGGATGTTACTGAATAACTTGTTTTTTTGACATGATGCCCGGCCGCTCCTGTGCCACCACCACCACCTGCGTCTGAACCACCGCCACCACCTGCACCACCCCAAAGATAGATGTCTATCGCTGTTGTTCCAGGTGGTATGGTTGTTTGATTTATTGTTCCTGTGTGGTTGAACGTCTTGACTACTGCTACCATGGGATTAAGCCTCCCTTACAAAATAGAAGTCTCCGTCGACGCCATCTGAATCCGAAGGATCCGTGGTTGCTACTTGCTTAAATCTGTTGACAAAAGTTACTACTTGTCCTGTAGTCGGTACGCTCACGCTTGAAGTAGATGTTATTGCTGATCCTACTGCCGCCAAATTGACATTCGTCACTGTCACCAGTCCTGCCGCTGATGTTCTTAGGAATTTTGTGTTTTTGTTTGCGTTACCATCTGCTGTTGCATCTGAATCTAATACTAATTTAGAATAATTTTGATTCTCACCTGCTGTCCATCTGTTCTCTGATACATCATAAAATAATCTTGCGTCATCAGTGTCACCAGTCTCGACTATAAGTCCTGCGTCTGCTTCCGAACCCCCTGCGTTGACTTTAAGGAAAGTGTCGGAGTGTTCCACTATGTTGGATGATGTGTAGTTGTACGCACCACTCACGTTTAGATTTCCTACTATTGTGAGATCACCAGTGATGTCTACGCCGCCAGTTGCACCTGTCAATTGTAAAGGTGTTTTTGTTGTACCATCATCGTTTACTGTGAATTTTAAATCCTTGTCTTCTGAAGTCTGTGCTATCGTGACGTCGTTGCTTGAAACGGTCACTGTCAATTCCTGTGATCCACCAACTATCAATCCTGCATCTGAATCTATTGTTATTGCACCTGTTGTGGTATCTGCCGCATCTGATCTCAAGAAGTTTCCACCTGCAATTACTGTGCTGGAAGTGTTTGATGTTCCTGATACGTCGATGCTTGACGCCTGTGTGTTAGTACCATCAAACACCGCACCTAGTGTAGAGTTCAATGTTATTCCTGCCTTGACTGCCGCGAAACCTGTCTGTGTCGCACTTGGTGTGAAATCTTCTTTTGAAAGTATCGCTACTCTTGTGTTTCCTGCGTACATAGAAGATACAACCTTGTTTCCGCCTGCACTAGCTAGTGTCTCTATCTTCCAACCTGACAGTGTCTGTCCTGCTGTGTAGACCGGGCCTACTAGTTGGAATGCTGATCCTGTATGGACGTAAAGTTGATCATTGTCTGAATCATGCCAAAGGTCACCGGCCGATGGTGTGGTCGGTGCTGAATTTTGTGATTTTGCACCTGCCGATGGTTTGAAACTTGTTCCATCATAAACTTTCAATTGTGCTGTTGACGTGTCAAACCATAACTCACCTTTCAAAGGTGCTGATGGTGCCGACGTTGATGCTGAATTCTCTAGCAGTTTAACAAGGTTCTCATTTAGACCCTCACCGAACCCTGAAAAGCTCTTTCCAAAAAGCTGTACGGAAGTGGTGTTATCTACTGTACCATCCGTGATGGTAGTGATTGCTGTTCCGTCTGTTCTGTTAATTGTGTACGCCATTTGCTTGTATTTATTGTCTTCCGGCCACAATATTAATTGTGCCTATTTCGGTTGAATTGTATTCTTCCAGTGCTTTTCCTATCACTGTTCCCATTGAAGGATTTGTTCCTTTCCTAGCTACACCTGGGTGTTGTGAATGTGTAACCAACATATCTCCCTTGCTGATCTGTCCAACAACCTTACATGGTACCTTTCCTTGTAGTGCTACTGCTTGTCCTGTTGCTTCGCTATTCATTAAGTATGCTGGATTTTCTGAGATGATCCCTGCTACCCTTGGATCTGCACCCATTGTAGACATTGTAATTTCTTTGTCACCGCCAAATATAACAACTGTGCCCACTTCGTACTCCGAATCAGATTCGTATATCTCAGCCAAGTCAGCGTATTGTGCCGATGTTGCTTTGGCATGTACTGTGTTGTAACCAAGAGTGCTACTTCCTATGTCATATGTGTCACCATTGTCTGGTAGTATTGCTTTTGTTATTAGTGTTCCTGATAGTGTCAGTGTGCCCATTGTGTTGGCGCCCGTGCTTGTCACGTTGCCTGTCAAATTTCCTGTTAAATTTCCTGTCACGTTACCAACGCTTGTCACTGTGATTGCCGTTGCTGTAATCGTACCATCTACTTCTAATGTCGAGCTCGGTGTGGTTGTTCCGATACCCACTCTTGATGCCGATCCGTCCAACGTCATTAACGTGGTTGTTACACCTCCGTCGTTCATTTTGAATGTTATGTCTGTGTCTACTACCACATTTGAAACAATTACCCCTGTGGAGTCCACTGTTATTGATAGGTCACTGTCAGCACCTACAGTCATACCAGAGTCTGTAACTATTCCTAGCGTTCCGGCAGTTGTGTCGTTTGAATCTGATCTCAAGAACGATGCCGCTGACACTCCTCCCAGTGCATCCGAGTCCGTGGCCGTTCCTGCAAATTTTGTACCCGATATCGCCGTGGTCAGTGTTATACCTTTTTTGATCGTTGCAAATCCTGAGAGAGTGGCCTTTGGGGTGAACTCGTCTTCCGATATTATTGCAATAAGGTTACCGTCATTGAACCACTTGGTTATGTTCTGTGATGCATCCGATGAATCAACTATTACATCGTACGTGAATCCGTTTGTGTTACCTGTTGAACTTGGTGGGCCTACTAATACACTCGAGGCGCCGTTATAATAGTACATCTGTCCTGTGTCCGAGTCTATCCATAAATCTCCCTGTGCAGGGGACGTGGGTTCCGTTGATTGGTACGGGACGTTTCCGCCCGACGGTACAAATACTGTTCCTGAATATACCTTTAGCCTGTTCGTTGCACTGTCATACCAAAGTTGTCCCTGTACGGGTTTAGTAGGTGCTGTCGTGTTTGCGAAGTTCTCCATCAGGTGTAGGAAGTTCTCTGCGATCACCTCTCCGTAACCTGCATACCCTTTACCTATGAACGAAAGATCAGTCTGGGTGTTCACAACACCATCCTGCACCGTGTACTGGTTTGGTGATGCTGAGCTGTTTGACTTGTTTACAGTGTACGACATCTATTAGTATCCTGTGTTACCACCTGAAGTCGTTCCACTCACTGTGTTTGAAGTTGACAGTGCAGTCGAGCTTGTTTCGGTGAATGTTGTTAAACTCTGAATCCTTAAAGTGTAATCAATTTGTATCAACCTGTTTAGAGATTTCTGTACTGGATGGAATACAACGTGTGTCAACAGTTTATTCGTTGATCCGTTCTCTGTCCCTTCCCATGATTTCAGTCCCAATTCATCAAACACATAATCGCCATTGAAATCTGTTGTGTTGTCAAACGCGGCCTGTCCCGTGGGCTCACCATAATCCAATGTGCAAGTCACAACAATGTCGGTGTACTTGTTACCTGCCGTGTGTCTCACTTCCATCTTGTTCCTCGTGGTGTCCTTGTTGGTAGCAGAAGTATCATCTACTACTTTATAATATGTTTGGTTGTACAAAGTTGCATTTGTACCTGTTGAGTTTGGTGTAAGATATGTGATTATACCTGTGGGATCAACACTTGTTCCGCCATTACCTAATGCCATCTCGTGTACGAATCCTGTTGTCTTGTTTGCCAGCGAATTGGCCAGTGCCTGAGACATGTTTTCGTAGTGGATTGCGTTTCTTTTGTCAACGATCACTTCGCCCGTTTCTGGGTCAAAGATCTTGATATGTCCCGTCATCATAACACCTGTGTTATCCTGGGGTTTTTTGTTTTCTTCTTTTGATTCTGTTTGTTTAGTATCCTGTGTCATCTAGTGTATTTATTCAGGTGAGTTTGTTGGCTCGTTAGCTATGAATTTAGCCTGTTGAGTGGTTGAAGCTTGTAAGCCCTTACCGTCACTAGGATTACTGCCTAATGTTGTATACCAAACCTGTCCTTTCTTGTGTAAGATTTTAACCTGTGTGCCGTCAGCTGGAACAGTGCTTAAAGTCACTGTCGTAGTAGATCCGTCCACAGAATAGTTAATAGTTGATCCGTCCTCGCTAGTAAGCAACAATCGTTGGCCACCAATGAATATGTCTAACTCACTAGCAGAAGCCGGTATCTGTGATAGTGCAAACGCAACAGTACTGCCATCACCGGTGAAGGTGTTGGTGTACACTGTGTCCGCATAAGGTATAGTTTGACTTCCGCTGGCATCTACCACTAGTGTACCATCGCTATGATCCTTAATTCCTGTTCCAAGTGTTCCACGTCTCAGTTGTCCCAACGTGTTTCCGTTCTTGGTAAAATATTCTATTCTTTCTTTGTCTAAGAAAACTACACCCGGCATATTGTTTGATGCATCAGGTTCTGGCAATGCAGTACCGTCCTTGACCTGTATTGTGTTTATCGTATCTATTAAATCATCAACTAATTCCGTTGTTGAGTTCTTGCTGATACGTTTGTAGAATGTCCTGTTCAGCATGTCTTTGAATATTCTAAATCCCGTTGCACTCACGGCAGATTCCAATGCAAAGTACATCACATCCAATCTGTCTGATGCTGTTATCGTCTTGCCAACAAACGTTATCGTGTTGCCGGTCATTGTGAAATCATAATTCTGTACCTGTTGAACTCCGTTCAACCAAACGAAAGTGTATCCTGCATTCAGTGGATCAAATCTCAGTTTAAATATGTTATCCGGTTTTCCTTCCAACACCTCTCTTCTCAGTTTCATTCCAAGTGCATTGTTGAATGTTGTCACCGACACCACATCATTAGCTGTCAGTGTCTGTCCGTCTGATGCCAATTGTGCTACATCTAATATTATATCTGTCCCTTGATTGTAGTACTGGTTGTCAGCTATTGTTGTTATAGCAATTAAATCTGTGCTATCTGGTGCAGTAACAAAAATCACTCTGTCTGCCGATGATGCCGTGTCTGCCGTTGTCGCGGTAGTGTCAGCTTCTTCTGTTGTTTCATCTGCTGTGTGTATTCCGTTTCCTAGATCGACCGTGTAGTGAGTATTCAGTAACTGCTCTACTCCGTTTATGTGTACTTGTATCTGGTTTGCACTCGTGATAGTCTTTGCAGGATCAATTGATGAATCTTCACCCAGTGCTGGTACTCCTGCCGTGTCCGCAGATATTAACGCCGTGTCCGCTGTCTCTGATATTACATCTGCTGTACCGACCGTGGCTCCCACACTTGATGGTGCATTGAAATCATATCGAGTAGTTGTTCCGTCACCTAAGTAGTAACTTACGTCAGGACCTCTTAGTACTTTCCCATTTGCTTCAACGATCGTTAGTCCTGCTAATGGTCCTATCGATCCAGGTGGATAAGTTAGAGTGTATCTGTCTGTGCTACCATCATATGTGATCGCTTGGTTCCTGATGCTCGCAAAACTTCTTGTCGAGCTAGATGACTTGTTGAAGCCAGCTATCTGTATGAACGCATCTGCTGTCGGTGCCGTGTTGAATGTCACCGTGATTGTGTTCGCCGTTGTTGTAGTCGAGTAAGCTGTTGTAGGTACACCATCTATTGTGATGTACATATCAGACACAGTTGAATCTAAATTGAATTCACCCCTCGTTGAGGTAGTGAACGTGACTGTGCTTCCGTCTCCTGTGTACTGGTCCAGCACCCTGTAATTCTCTCCGCTTATTGCAAAAACTTTTGTTGACACAACCGAATACTCTGCGGGTGCAGTGCCGAATGTTATTGTTTTATTGGCAACATCAATTGTGTAGTCAGTTGTTAATTTTTTGACCACACCGTTCACTGAAACTGTTACTGATCCCAGTGTTCCTGGATAGTCACCGATGCTGAATGTTGTCGTGGAACCTTCGACTCTGTGATTCTTCTCAGATATAAATGGTACTCCCGATTCTGGAGATGTGTAAACTTTTATGTCCAGTGTGTCAAAAAGCTGTCCTGGCACTGTCTCTTCCGGTGCATAACTGGTGTCTGGTGATATGAAATCATCACCTTCCATTATGATGTCACTTGGTGCGTGTCCTAGTGCTGACCTGAATAATCCGCCCTGTACTATGGAGTCGAGTGTTCTGTCATCTGTTGGGGTCAACACACCATCGTCGTCAAACGGTATGAACTCCACTAGTACACCTGCGTCAGGTATAGTAGATAAAGTAAATGCTGTTGTTGTTCCATCACCTCTGAATATATCGTTTAATTTTTGCCTCGAGCTGTCACCAGCAGTTATGTAGACCTGATACACATCACTAGTGGCCGGTGCTGGGGTGATAGTGAATGTTGCTGTCAGTCCATCGGCACTAAAGGCTTTTATTCTAGATTCACCATAAGTGTCCCAAGGGAAATTATACCAACCTTCCTTGTCCCATCCTTGTCCCTGTGAGTATAATAAACCTGTGACCATTGTTCCACCGTAGTCAACTCCTGACATCACTTGTGAAAGTTCATTGCCTGCCATTCCCGATCCTGGTGTGTAGAAACCTTTGGTCCTATCCGCGGCCGTTAGTCCTGTTTCATCACCGTACACTTTGTACACATTGCCGATGTTGTCATCGAACACTGTCGTTGCTGTGAAGGCATTTGTTACCTTGTAAAGTTGGTTTTTATATCTAAGTAAATCATTGTACGCATAGCTAGTCAATGCTGTCCAATCGACCACTCTTGATGTGCTAGAAACCCTATCAAATTTTATTGTTGTGTTTATGTCCCTAACAAGATCGTTGCTAAGGTTCGTGTATGCTCTAGCAGTGTCAGACGGTGTTGATCCATCAGATGCACCTCCGGTTAATACCACCATAGGTGTTGAAGTGTAGTTTGCACCAGCACTTGTTACAGTTATTTTTGTCACTGTGCCACTAACAACCGTTGCCGTGGCAGTCGCCGCAGTAGTGGCCGGTGTTGTGTACATCTTGTATGCACCGGATATTGTTGACTGTGCATGATTAGAAATTTGACTGTCTGGCATGTAGAACGTTCCTGTGTACCCATCAAATGTGTGAGAGTGTGATGTACCAGATCCGCCATTTTGCGAGTCCCAAATGTTAGATTGTTCAAGACTACTGAACAATGGATAGTAGTAACCGTAACTGCCTGAAGACGCTCCACTCGAACTTGTTGCCAGTATCTGGAAAGGTCCTGTGGAACCTACTGTTCCTCCCACTATCGTGACTGTCGGGGCTGTGGTGTAGCCGGATCCACCTTTGCTGACTGTTATAGACGAAACGTATTTCTTGTGGTAGTCATTCCACATCTGCCAAGGATATTGAGTAAGTTTATCAGTATCAGAGTCGACGTTCAAAGATCTGATCTTGCCTGTCGTCGCATCATAGAATGTTGGACTGTCGAAGTCGGTGAACAGGCCGTCCTGTGTCTCTGCACCTGTGTGTCCCAATCTGTATTCTCTTAATTTTGTGTGGAAGGGTTTCACTTCATTGATGTAGCTCTCTATCCAACTGTCTGTGCCTGTTGTGTATGTCTTCCTCTGGTCCAGTGGTCTGACAGAGTTCTTGGCGTTGATGAATGATGTCTTAAACATCCAGTCAACATAGATCTGTTCTGAAAGTACCTTGCTCAATCCTATAAAGAACAGTGTGTTGTACTCGATCGCCAGTGCATTTATGAATATATCATCTCGCAGTGCCGTTAAAATATTTCTAGTCTCTATGGAAGGTTCTTGGTCAAAGAAGTTGTCATCAAAGTTGTCATCTCCAGCGAAACCAGATGCATCCTGTGAGTAGTCATAAAGTTTGGTCGATAGCCTGATCGTCCCGTTCTCTGTTCCCACATTTGTATAACCTGTCGTAGTCTTCATGAACAGTTTCCATCCACCTGTGTCTGCACTAGTAACTTTGACATGCTTACCTACTGCAAGTGACAGTTTGTCTAATTCGTATTCGTAAGTTACCTGTTTGTCAATTTTTGTTTTTTCGCTATGGATCATTCCATGTACAGCAGGATCTGTGCCATACCAGTCTGTGTAACTCCAATACGAGGATGTGTTGTAAGTTTGTATCTTTGTTCTAGTAAATTCTGTGCCGTCCCATGTGTATATCGCCCAGTATCCGTTGGCTGTTTCATCTGCTTTGACAAGGTATCTCACTGTTCCCGACAAATCTCTTGTGTCTATGTAAGTCAATTCTGCGTATGTGTCTATTGACTGATCCCATTCGAGACTCTGTACTGTGGGTTCTGGTTCTTTGGCATCAAGGTTGGTTAGGTTTATCTGTCCTACCAACTGACTTTTCTTCAACACGGAGTTAGAGTAGTCCAGTATCTCCTGCAGTGCCGCGTATCTGTCCACGTACCAACTCTGTCTCGGTCTCGTGCTGTTTCCGTATTTCTCATTCACAGGGAGGGCTGGATCTGGCACTATGTCGCCTGATGCGTTCTTACCTATTAGTGAATCCCACCAACGTGACTCTATCTGTACTCCTGGTCTGTAGTCCTTGTCACCTTCCCTGGCCAACTTCCAAACAGAGTGTGCATCTGCTTCAAAATTATTGGTCCTGACGTCAACGTTTAGTGTTATTTCGTCATTGATAAGATCGTTGACATTGTTTATAATAAAATTGGATGTGTCAGTCACTGAGTAATACTTGAAATCATACCTGCTAGGATTCGCTATTAGGTTTGTCACGTATGCTGTTGTGTTCTTCCTCACTACCACACTGTTCGATGGTATTGTTGATTTGTTCTTAACCCAATAGTAATAGTAGTTGACAAACGAATCTAGTCTGGAGTTGTATCTCGGTATCACTGTGTACTGCGAATCGTCACCGTTCAGTGCTGTGCCTGTTATCCTTTCCGTCGTGCCCTGCTGTGAAGCGGCTCTGGTGTTCCATTCACTAGGTAGTAATGTTGATTCCGTCCATTCATATACGTCTATGCTGGCTCCCGGGAAGAGTTGACCCCAGTGGTTTGTTTTGAATTCTTGGTCTCCTTGTTCGTACCATGTCCACTTGACTGTTGACAGATCCCACCATACCTCCCCTATGTGATTCTCTGCCCAGTGTGTTTTACCGTCGGCGTTTGTTCCAAAATTGTAGGTCGCAGGATCCCAGGTGGTCTTGATGTTGATCTCTCTGTCGGCTACTCCTAGTATCCTTCCTTTGACAGGATCGTAGAGTTCGTAGTAGTCTCTGATCTGTTTGGTGCTGTTGTTGAATTCAAAAACTTGTCCCAGTTTATCTATGTCGATCAATGCATCTTCCGTCACTATGTTGTCCCATGCGTACTTGCCCTTCACTGTTAGATCATAAATGTTGACCGTTCCGTCATTCGAGATCTTAGAACTTCCGTCACTGGTGTCCGTGTTCCCGGAGTCATTGGGGGATCCTACAAGAACAATGTTGTCTATCATGCATACACCTCTCCCAAAGTCATCATTCTCTGACACGCTGACTGATACCAGGCTGTCGTCCATCACAAATTTGGTGTTGTACATCGTGGCCGTGTATGCACCACCTGATCCCGTGTTCAGATCAACCACCCTGGTGTCCTGTAGATCAAACGTGGTCCTGCCGGAGTCAAATTTTATCTCCCTGGCATTTGCAAAGTTTTCAGCACCTATCACCAGCCTCGTTCCTGAATCGTTTATGTCCAAGCTAGTTCCAAATTTCATGTTGCTCTGTGTGTCCGGAGCACTTAAGGTCTGTTGTAGTGTGTATGTGTTCGTCGAACCATCTGCATTCCACTTGTAGTAGTATATCGCACCAGCGTCTGGTTGTTCTGTGCCGTCCACCCCAGGAGCTCCTATGATCAGTGTTGTTCCGTCCTTGCTCATTGCTATAGATTCTCCAAAAGCCGTGTTCACGGTCGAACCATCCGACGCAACACCTGTCAGTGTCTGTGCCAGTGCGAATGAGTTCTGTGAACTCCCATCGTTGCTCTGTGAAGTCTTGACGAATATTTCCACCTTGCCTGCGTTGCCTGGTGCTAACGAACTGACTGCCAGTATGTCTCCGTTGTCGTTGGCCTCAATCCTGTGTCCGAATCTTTGTCCACTACCGCCATCTGGTGCTTCTATCGTGTAATCCTGTGTCCACGTGGAATATGTTGATCCATCTGCACCGATACCCCAGGTGTACATGTACACCCTACCTAGGTCGCTGTCATGGCCTGGTGCTGAAACAAATAGATATTTCTGTGCCGTGCTTCTCACTGAACTCAATGTTGGTTCTGAAATCTTGTGTGCCCACCCGAAATTTAGATTCTCGTTTGAACTAGAGCCGTCTGTTGGTGGTGGAACAGTTTCCAGTAGTCCATACTTGAATGTCGTTGGATCCCAAACGTAAATCTTTAGTAATCCTGAGTTCAGTTGTCTAGTACTACCATCTGACTGTACTGTATTCGTGTATGGTGCACCTGCTACCACAAAGTTCTCATCCGTGCTCATAGACAACGATTCTCCCAATCTACTGGTGTTGTCGTTGTTGTCTGTCATTGTGCCTACTGATTGCGACTGTAACAGTGTCCCTGCCTCCGACGAGACTCTGAAAAGGAAATTAATTTCTCCCTGTCCCTTGCCCGGCGCTGAAACAATAACTGCCTTGCCGTCATTCCTTGCCACTATCCTGTGACCGAACTCCTGGTCTGCTGTTTGGCTGTCCGGTGATAGTACTAGTGCTGTTGTGTATGGATTTTGTTTCTCGTACACACGCCACAGTCCTGAGCTGTCAGCGTCAGCGAATACCTTGTCTCCTTCCTTTGCGATGGCTTCGTCCTTGCTATTGTAGTCGGCGTAGTTGAGCAGATCATTCACGTTGTCCATCGAGGCCAACCTCACCGATATGAACTTGTAGATATTGCCGTAACTGTCTGCCGTTGATCCATCTGCTAGTGACGGTATGAATCCTGTGTTGCCTGCGTAATCTATTATCACGGTCCTATGGTCTGGTATGCTGTCCACTCTGTACACTCCGTTGAGTGTTACTTCCTCACTGTTCGATATGCCAAAGTAGTCGGCCTGTGTGCTAGTGGAACCTGCTGACAGGCCATGTGAACCCGTGAACGTTATCTCCAACTGCGTGACGTCATTTATTGGTAGCAGTGAAGCTATCTTGTATCCGGCTGATGTCAATCTAAAAACGTCCCAATCCCTGTTGCTCTTGTTGGCCACCCATACCAGATCATTGGAAGTTATAGCGTTCATGTCTAGGTTCACTAGATCGACAATGTTAAATGCCGTGTGCTGTACCTGGTTCAACTGTGGATATCCTGCTGTCTTGAAAACTTGTGCGACATCTCTGTCCACTCCTTCTTGTGAATAGTCCAACCTACTGAATGTTGTTGCGGCCGTGTAGTCTACCGGCCTACGATATAGATCCGTTTTCGCTATGTAGTTGGATCTTGAGTATTCCAATGTGCCATTTGACGTATCAAACAGTTCTATACTCTGTGGGTCTGCAGTGATCTTATTAGCCTCCAGTGTAATCTGTATGTTCTCTACGGAATCCGTGTTGCCTAGTGTCCCTGACCTGATCATCCATTCTGGATACAGGTCCAGTGTTATGTCCTCTCCCTCGTACTTGGCTTTAAGCAGTCTGTCTACGGCGTTCTGTGTTCCCTTCTCCCTGATGTAGCCCTGGTAGAATTTGTATTGTGAGACATCGTTGACGAAAAGATTTTCCAAGTAATCCCTTGACTGGTAACCTATCAGTCTCTGTGCCAACTGTTGCTGTGACTCATCGAAGTTGTTAGACTCCAGTTCGTAGAAATCATTGAACTGCGATATCTTGTAGTCGAAGTTTGGAATAAGTTGTGGTGCAGGTTTCTCTGCTTTTAAAATCCAGCTGGTACTGTCAAATTTTGTTGCCGAGTTGTGATTGACTTTTGCAACATAGAACTTGCCTTGGAACTCTATTGAGTCGCCTACGTTGTAGTCTGTGTTGGCCGTCCAGTAAGTTACCTGTGCCGCATCAAAGACGAATCCTGGTGCATAGTAATCCCCATTCCATCCTGCTGTTTTGAAGCCAACTAGTTTGAGTCTCTGCTGTCTGAATCCTGTGAATGGATCATATATGATGTCCGCGAACACTGTGCTGTTGTCAAACAACAGGATGTGTTCCTTCTGTACGGTGTTCAGTGCTATGTTGTACAGGCCGGTGTCCTGTGATTTAATGCCTAGTTCGAATGTCTTGCCTATCCTCTTGGTAGATATATCCCGGATGTCGATCTTCCTACCTCCTGCATCAAGCAGTGAATAATCTCCTGCAAGGTTCCTTAATCTGCCAACAACTGAATTGTTTGTGTCCAACTCAAATCCATCAGCGGCCGGTGAGACCGTGACGGCCGAACCCGGTGCCCATTCCTGTGTGGTCCAGAATAGGAATTCCCTCACTGCGTTTGCCCAGTTAAGCGTTTCCTTCAATTCGTTTGAATACTTGTTAAATTTAAATCCTTGGTCTTCTAGCCAGTGCCCATAGCCAAACAAGAAGTCCGTAACATCCTGTATCGTTGTGAACACGTACCCATAGGGTATTGTCTGTGTGTCTTCCTGGTAGTAGTTGTATCGTGATACTGGTGTTGCTCCTGCTACAGAAACAGCTGATTGTGTCGTTGTCTTGACAGGATAATTAAATTTGAAATATGGCTTTGTTGTCGAATAGCCTAGGACCTTGTAGCCTCCCAACAGGCTGGATCCGTCCTGTCCAGTGTCAGTGTTCTTCTCTATCAACACACCAGAGTAGGTGAAACTCTCAACGGGGTTTGACGCCCTGAACAATATCTTGTAGTTCTCATCCGGTATGAATTTAGATCCTGCTGTCGACCCCGGAGATACAGAATCTGTCAACACTTTCAAATTATCCTTGTCTGTGAATCCTCCCAGCTTGTATGCCATCTGCACTGTCAGGTTCTTCATCTTGTTGTAATAGAATGCTGTGGTATCCACATTTCTAGATATCAAGTAGTTGATGACAAAGTTCTGATAGCCTGCTGTCTGATATCTCGTGGTTACTCCTGTGTTGTTGTCTGTGATCGTCTCTAGATGGTACTTGGCCGTTGCAAGAGTATTCCTTATTCCCGTTTCTGAATATATTTGATTTCCTGCCGTGTTTGTTGATAACCTGGAAAGATCAAAATAGTTAGAGAAGAATTTAGCCGGTTTTGTAAGTGCTAGTGTCTTCATCACAGTGAAAGGATATGCACTGGATTTACGCCATGCTGTTTCGGCCGGTGCTTGGTCTCCAAATTTCCATGTGGCTTGTCTTCCCGGTAGGTCAAGATTGCCTACAAGTCCTGCCGCAAGTGGATCTAGAAGATTACCCGACGCATCCACTGGTAGATAATCCAGTATCTGTGGTTTACTGTGCTGTCCCGTTGCTGTTGCCACCGCATTCCAAAGAACTGTGTTGCCTGACGTGTATGGTGCCGCACCGTAAGTGCTTTCCCAATCAGTTGGCTTCTCCGAATGGCCCAACATCTCCCATGGTCTGATGTGCGGGGCATCTGTATCATAAAAATAATGATATATTGCTCTCCAGTGACCTGGCAGTTTCTCGCTTGGTGTTATCCTGTTGGTTGAGAGGGCATAATTGTAAGTGAACGGTGCTCCTTCAACAAATTGTGTGTTGTTGATGTACTGCACATTGTTTCTGCCTGCCCATGTGTAGAAGTCTGTGCCCATTACATTGTTAAGCTCTGATAGTGTGTACTCCGTTGACGAGAATGCTGTTGGTTTTACGTCGTGTATATCCAAAAGTGTGCTGTCGTATGTGACTTTGCAATTATTATAAATTCTTTTTTCTAGTTCTAAAATTAAATCATCTCTCTCATCACCATATGCCTTGATGAACGATCCGTCGTGTCTCCTGATCATTGTCTGGCTAGTGAGGTATGTGTCGTCAATGAACGACTCCGGTTTAAATTTTGGATACATTCCGAGTTTAGTCGGAGATGTTGGCATGTAACTGCCTGTTGTATCTGCGTAATCTTTGATCACTACCTTGTCGCCTTCTGCAAGTGTGACCAATATCTCTACGCTGTCATCTACTGTGCTGAATGTGTAGTCTGTTCCTGATAGTAATTGTGCATCATTCAGATAAACATAAACTGCTCTGTTGCTTGTGGTTGTTATGTTGTGTTGCGAGTCAAGTGCGTATTCTGTCTGTGACTCTCCCTGTACTGTGTAAGATCTGGTTGAAACATTTTCACCCCATCCTATCATGTCTTCATAGAAAAATGGGAAAGAAGAGTTCCTGCCCTCTGTTATCGATGAGATAATTTCATCTACCCTGTCAGCGGCAACACCTTCGTATGCTGTCCCTGTTGCGTGTGTGAGAAATGCGTTGTACCATTTCTCATATTCCTGGCTGGTATACTCAATCGCAGAAATAACATTAGAATCTTGATCTATCAGCCCAAATATCGCCGGCAACAGAGGACCCTCGTGTTGGTGTATGCTACCGCCTGTTAGTCTGGTGTCTGGTTTGTCCCTTAGATTAGATGTGCCCGGTACTGATCCTGTTATGTCCTGATTCTTGTCAAATATGTCAACAACATGTTTCATTATCTGTCCATAGGTGTATGTCCCCGACTGTTGGTTTAAACTGTTCGTGGCCAAGCTGTCAGGTATCTCATATATGCCTTTGCCAACAACCTTGTCGGCACTGCTGTGGCCTGCTAACCTGATCCGATCGTCCACCGATAGTTCTTTGTTGAATTTCACATATTTGTTTGTTGTTCCATTAACAACAGTGTAATCCGTTGTCAGCGTCTTCCTGGATCCATTCACGGAAACTGAAAGTTCCAGATCTGTTATTGCAGAAGAATTCTTGTAGAAGTCAATGGGAAACAACTGTTTCTCTGTATCATCTGCCACAAACGTTCGTACCACCCTCTGTCTGCTCTCGTTCGTCCTCTTTATCCAGGCGCTCTTGGAGTTGTGTGTGGTACGGTCCGTGGTGTAGTGAAGGTGCCCTATCGCTAAATTTTCAGTGACTGTTTTAGTTCCGTCCTTGTATGTGAATGTTCCCGAAGTATGATCTGATTCAAAAACAATGTCGCCGACATTGTTTATGGTGTTGTATTTTACTTTTATGCCCAGTACCGTGTCTGTTGTTGCTGTGTCTGACGTTGCAAATTCAAACACCTTGGCTCCCGCAAATGACGAGTTGGGATATGTTGTTGCATCATCAAAACTTATATGCTTGTTGTCCCACATGCCGAACAACGGTTGTTGATTGACCCCTGTCTTCTGCTGTGCTTCAACCCAGGCAGTGGTTGCACTGTCGTAATAGAAAGTCTTGCCTTGGTTCACTGTCCCGAATTCTACGAATACGCTGTCCTTGTCAATTGGCACTCCGTCTGCTTCCTCGGTCAGTGAGATGACCTGTGAGCTGTCACCTGCTGTCGCAAAGCTGACTTTGTAAATCTTGTTCTTTACTATGGGATCCGTGTCTGCCGCAAATATGATCCTCATTCCTTCTGTAAGTGCAATGCCGTCAACTATATAACCTGTCTGTAGTACCACATCACTGAAGGCATCTGTTGTCACCGTGTCATACAGTGTGACAGATGTTTTTGCCACCGTTCCGTGATTGTACAAAGCAAGTCCAGAATCAAATTCTATTATGGGTCTCTTGGCCCTGGAATTCTCATCGAGTGTTGGTGTATAGCCGTTGATCCTGGCCGTCTCGTCTATGATGGATCTGTGGAACCATCTGTTATACCTAGACCATGCATTCTGATCACGTGAATCTCTTTTTATCGTTATGTAATCTTTTGCATCTGGCCTGTAGTATGCTTTGGCATAAGGCCTCGAGTCATACCCGACAGAATCATACACTATTGTACTTTCTGTGGCATAGCTGGCCGGTGTTATTAAATCGTCCACATCAGTCAATGTTATGGCATCGCCGACACCTTCCACATAGTATTCTTTGTCTTGATAGTTTGTCGCAACCAAACTATTAGTAAATTTAACTTTCATTCCGTTTGATAAATTCAATGTTCTTAAGCTGTAATTTTTTACTCCCACTATGTCGTTGGTCGGATCAATTGCTGTTGTTGCCGTTATCGTTCTAATTTGTAATATCCCATACATTGAATCGTGGTTGCCACACTGGTAATATAAAGTGTCTGGCGTCGATACGGCATCCACATATGTGGGTACTGTAAATGTCACTGTTCCATAGTCAGCACCGTTGTTGGTCACCCCTGTTGAATATAACGTCGATGTTGACCCATCTTCCGCCACCATGCTCTTGTACGGTTCTGTCATGATCCAGAAAGGATGTCCCGTTGCATTGACTTTGAATTTGTATGTGTTTCCCCTGTAAAGTTTTACTATGGGATTATTTTCTCCCGGCCTGTGACCAAAATTATATGCACCCTTGGCAAGATTGACCACGTCATATTCTGCCACAGCTGATGGACCTGCCGAATCTATTTCAATAGATGTCAGACCTTCCGGCATCCAAAAGTATTCCCTGTAATTGATCAACTTGTCGTAGTCTATCGCTGGATTCCAAGAGTAGACAGTCTCCTTGTTGAGCCTGTCATGGTTGTCCACATTTCCTCCAAAGTACTTGATCTGGTTTATGTAGTCATCATAGGTTCCTGTGAATTTGACTTGGTCTTCTGGATTCACAGAAGTGGTATCTCTGTCCGTGTATGTGACAGCGGGTTCCAACTGGTATGACATCCTGTCTCTGCTGGTAGCTGTAAGGTACCGATCGTTTGGTTGTCTAGTGTAGGCATCCTGCCTACCGATGTAACCGTCCAATCTCTCCAGTGAACCTTTCTGCACCAGGGGATCCAGTGTGCTTGACAAGAATCTCTGGTTTGTGTCTGTCCTGTAGAATGCTGGTAAATGCTGTACAGTTCTCCTGTACTCGTTGTCGCCCTGTTTGACAACTTCGTTGTTGGTTAATGAGTTTGTTGTATTGTCAGCCATTAGTATCCTGATCCACTACTGCCGGTACTTGATCCCGAACCTGTTGTAGTAGAGCCTGACACTGATGATCCTGTTGTCGTATTTGTCGTGGCAGTTGATGTCGCTGTAACCACAGTGCCGGATGCCGCCAATTGGTTGGCTCCCAATGCAGTTATGATTGAAACATCATCAACGGTGGCCCCACTGATAAAAATCTCGTCTGATGCTGAATTGATCTGGAATAGAGACCCAAATCCTTGTCCTGCCTGGTTTGGCACAATCACTGCTGTCAGTAGATCTGGAGCAAGTTGATTGTGTACGTAAGCGGCCAGTTCTGTAAAATAAAAAGTATCACCGAAATCCCAGTTGTCCAATGCGAAGAATTCATTTACAGCGGCAATCACCCTTGTCTTGATCACTGCGTCCGTAACATTGGTTTTTGTATTCTTCACTACTTTGAAAGTTGCCTGCAGTTGTTCGTCTGCGTTCGCACCAAATAAAATTTTGTATTTCACAGGGTGATACACGATCTGATCTGAAAGTGATTTAAGGGAATTTAGAGTCCCTGCATAATTTATCCTCAGTTGGTCTGCCGTAGAGGTCAGTGGTTTTACCCCGCCATCCTGTGACCATATTCTGAATAAGTTATCGTATGTCCTCTCCAACAGATATATGTCAACTATGTTTGACACGCTGGGATCTATCCTGGTCTCCTGTCCTGCGTTGTGTTTGTATTGGAAGCTGATAGAACTCCTACCTCTCCTCGCTATGTAATCTGTGCTTGTTGTCAGTGTGTTTGTGGTTGAACTGTAAGATTTTATCACATCCTCATCAGCATCATAGAAATAGAACAACTGTCCATCGGTGTATGTTGATGAATTTAAAATGATTGATGATTCTTTCTCTACTACTACGAAGTTTGTTGCGGCGTACGGTCTGTATCTCTCCACAGTATCATAAGATAGGTACTTCTCAGAGAAGACGAATTTTGTAGTTTCTGATAATGTTGGTTCTACCACTATATCAAAAAGTTCTGGATTGTCTACCACCCCGTCGTCATCGTCATCATAGAAGCCGACCTTGACTTTCCTGTTGTCCTGGAATCCATCTGCCTCGGTCACAGTGTCCACTACCTGCCACGTGATAGGATATCCTATGCTGTTGCCTGTTGAAACGATAGAGTTTGTCTTTAGTATTTTCACAGTGTCCTTGACACTTTTCCCTGTCTTGTAGTCGTAAATTTTTTCCTCGACATCATAATGGAATTTATTCTGTGATTCCGATTCAAATATGTAATCCATTTCCCTGTACTGTACCGTGTACGTGTTCCCGTCATTGGTGAACTTGAACCACCAGCTGGCGTCCAGGTTCGTCCCTGCTGTGCTACCGGCATTGTTGAGAGTGAACACCGAACTTGTGCTCAGGTTAGTGCTTGTGATCACTGTCCACAGTTCTGTGTCTACGTCGTATCTCAGACCAAATTCCTCGTATGCTTCGATCCTGTCAATTATGTTTGCTTCCAGTGTTGTTGATAATGCTGTTGTGAATGCAGGTATCACCGCACTAAGAACTGCTCCGTCTGGTACTATGTTGTTGAGCGTTATTGGTCCTAAACCTGACTCTAGGTTTCCTACTCCGCTGTTGGCACCATCTCCTGCTACTGCTCCAATCTTTACCCATAGCCTGTCCTCGGCATTTCCTGTCGTCGACGTGACCAATTTCCCGTTGAGGAATTTCCTCGTGTCCGGTGATGTGAATTTCATCAGTGCGCCTGTTTTAGCATATTTCAGATTCGAGGTTGCGAAGTCGCCTATGATCAGTGCTCCTCCCGATGTGAAATAACCTGTGTTGGTGTTTGTCGACGTTGTTGTCGAACTCCACGTGGCGGTCAGTGTGCTCAGATCCTGTGTGCTGTATTTCGAGTAGTAGAACTGTCTAGCAGATGCTTCTTTTAATTTTGATTCAACAGATGTGTCTATAGTCGACTGTATGTTGCTCCTGTTGTTGAAGCCGAAGGTGAACTGCTGTATGCTCTCTTCTCTGTACAG
>Ga0307488_10001379_pt1 | contig 20246 bp, 18 predicted proteins | sample SB02metaG_FD_202248 | JGI IMG/M metagenome (GOLD analysis project Ga0307488, IMG submission 202248) | Sea-ice brine microbial communities from Beaufort Sea near Barrow, Alaska, United States - SB 0.2 | ecosystem: Environmental > Aquatic > Marine > Coastal | place: USA: Alaska | collected... | reverse complement strand
ACTGGCAGTAAAAGCAGCGTCTATGACCAAGAGCCTTGGATTGAGGAGCTACATCGCTTTATAGAAACCCTTCATAACAGCAAAAAGAAGACCGTTGGCATCTGTTTTGGCCATCAGATCATTGCTTTTGCGCTCGGCGGTAAGGTGGAGAAAGCCGCTGTGGGCTGGGGCCTGGGGGTCAAGTCGACTCAGCTTATTGATGCCGCAGCCGCTGCAGGGCTACAGCTGGATAGCGACGAATCCAGTATCAATCTGCTCTACAGTCACCAAGATCAGGTAACAGTGCCCGCCCCCGAGAGTACTCTATTGGCTACAACCGATATCTGCCCTGTAGCAATGAGCGCCATTGGCGAGCATATTCTTAGCTTTCAGGGTCACCCTGAGTTCTCTCATGATTATGCTCAGGCACTCTATAGATTGCGCGAAAAGAATTACCCACCGGCAATATACAAAAACGCCATGGCCTCGCTGCAAGAGCAAGAGCATGGCGCGTTGGTGGCAAACTGGATTATCGACTTTATATCCAGCTAGCCGTTAGTTCTTACTTATTGCAGCTCTTAACTGCTGTTTAGTCTAAACCGTCAGCAGTAAGAACTCTCGCTCCCAGGAGGAAATCACCCGATTAAACTCTTCGAACTCCACCAGCTTAATAGAGGTGTAGAGCTGGATAAACTCGCTGCCGAAGATTTCCACAATATCCTCGTCTTCCTTCAGTCCACGCAAAGCCTCTTCCAGAGTCCGCGGCATCTGCATCTCTTCGTTGTAGGCGTTGCCGTGAAAGGGCTCCGAAGGCTTTATGCCCTTCTTAAGGCCCAGATAGCCACAGGCCAAAGACGCGGCAATTGACAGATATGGGTTAACGTCAGCCCCGGGAAAGCGATTTTCGATACGGTAATCTTTGGGTGCTGCGTCGGGCACACGCAAGCCAGTGGTCCGGTTGTCGAAGCCCCAGTGAAGGTTAATCGGTGCGGCAACCTCTCGAGTGAAGCGACGATAAGAATTCACGTTAGGGGCGAAAAAGCTCATCACAAAGGGCGTATAAGTCTGCAATCCGCCTAGGTAGTGATAAAACGCTTCACTGTACTCGCCGTCAGCCGTGGCAAAGATGTTCGAGCCATCCTTTAGTGACAGCACGCTTTGGTGAATATGCTTGGCCGAGCCTGGCTCCGAAGCCATCGGCTTTGCCATAAAGGTAGCGTAGATATTGTGCTTTAACGCGGCCTCACGAGCTAAGCGCTTAAAGGTAAACACCTGATCTGCAAGATCCAGCGGGTCACCGTGGATAAAGTTAACCTCCAGCTGCGCAGCACCAGACTCGTGAATCAGGGTATCCAGATCCAGGCCCATGGCGTCGCCATAGCTATACATGGTCTCGACAAAGTCCTCAAACTCGTTTGCCGCATCAATACTGTAGGACTGGCGGGCTGTTTCGTAACGTCCAGAGCGCCCTATTGGCGGCTTCAACTCGGAGTCGGGGTCAATATTCTTTTCTATTAAGTAAAACTCGACCTCCGGGGCTATAACCGGTTTCAAACCCTCAGCTTCGTAAAGGGCCAGAATCCGCTTGAGTACATTGCGCGATGAGAACGGATGGGGCTTGCCGTCCTTGGTAAAGCAATCGTGAATTATCTGAACAGTTGGCTCGTTGGCCCAGGGCACGCTGCGCATTGTTTTGGGATCCGGCTCAAGTAGCATATCGCCATCAACGGTGCCTAGCAGCTCCCAAAAATCATCTGAGTACTCACCAGTTACCGTCTGCGCCAGTATCCCTTCGGGCAGGCGGCTATCCTCTTTGACGAACTTATTAGCCGGAATAAATTTACCCCGGGCGTTACCGGTGATGTCCGGTACCAAGCATTCCACTTCCGTGATCTTATTTTGTTTAAGCCACTCTTCCACTGATTGTTCAGACTGCATAAAGCACCTATCCACAGGTTGTATATAAGTTTTCGGTTTATCGCGTATTTTGAATAATTGTTCAATTAATGTTGAATTATTATTCGAAAAGGTGGTAATGTCAATTCTTAATCAATCTAGGTTCAAGATACATGGAAGAAGTAAACTCTTACTATGCCCACAGCGCAGGCATGCAAACGACTTACCCTGCTCTGCTTGGAGATCAGCAAGTAGATGTGTGTATCGTTGGTGCAGGCTATACCGGCCTCTCTTCAGCGTTACATCTGGCTGAGCGAGGTTATTCGGTGATCGTTTTGGAAGCCGAAAAAGTCGCTTTTGGAGCCTCTGGACGCAACGGTGGACACGTGGGAATCGGTCAGCGAAAGGACCAGTACTATCTTGAAAAGCAGTTCGGCAAAGAGATTGCCAGAGGTCTCTGGGACATGGGTTTGGAGGCTGTGGATACCGTAAAGCAGCTTATACATAAGCATGGGATCCACTGTGACCTGAAGCAGGGAATCCTGCATCTGGCCCACCGCCAAAAGTACTGCAGAGAACTGGAGGACGAAGTCGGACACCTGCGCGATCACTATCAGTTTGATCAGATGGAGTATGTAGAGGCTGGCGCCCTCCCCAACTTTCTTGATAGTCAGGCCTATTATGGCGCTCAGTGGGATAAAGCATCGTTGCACCTGCATCCACTCAAGTACGCCCAAGGTCTAGCCAAAGCTGCAACAGAAGCGGGCGTCACCATCTGCGAGCAGTCTAAGGTACTGAGTTATACCCAGGGCGGCTCAATTGTTGTGCGCACCGCAGAGGGCAGCGTCACAGCCTCTGAAATGGTCCTCGCCTGCAACGGCTATATCGAAAAGCTCGAGCCGCGCATCAATGGTTACATCATGCCGATCAACAACTTTGTTCTGGCTACCGAACCGCTCTCCGACGAGTTAGCCCAGTCTGTTAGCGCTCAAGACACCGCCATGCAAGACACACGCTTCGTGATTAACTACTGGAAGCTCTCAGCCGACAATCGCCTGATATTTGGCGGTGGCGAGAACTATCGCCGAGGCTTCCCCAGCGATATCAAAGGCTTTGTACGCAAATACATGCTGCAAATCTATCCGCAGCTGGAGAACAGCAAAATTGATTATGGCTGGGGCGGCACCCTGGCTATCACATTGAACCGCATGCCCCACTTTGGCCGCATTGGCGACAATATATGGCATCTCCAGGGCTATTCAGGCCATGGCGTGCCCACTGCAACCTTGGCCGGCAAGCTTATTGCTGAGGCGATTAGCGGCAAGCTTGAGCGCTTTGATCTAATATCCAACCTGCCGACGAGAAAATTCCCCGGAGGCACCCTACTGCGCTGGCCAGGTATGGTAGCCGGCATGCTTTACTTCGCACTTCGCGACAGGATTTAACCATGACAAATGCTCGTACACTGACTCCACGCAACGCCCCGATCCAGAAGCGTGCCCTTGAGCGACGCGCCAAGATCCTCGAAGTGACCGCGGAATTACTGGAGGAAGTGGGTCAGGATGATTTGACCACGATCCTGGTGGCCAAGCGCGCGGAGATGTCTGTAGGCACGCTATATCACTACTTTCCCAACAAATACGCCATTCTCTATGCCCTGGCAGAGCAGTGGCTTGGGGAAATTGACACGGTATTGCGAGAATTAGAGGCCGAGCGCCTTGAAACTATGAGCTTAAAGAAGTTTGTCGATAAGGCTGTAGAGCGCATGTTGCTGGCCTACACAAATCAGCGCGGCTTATTGCCACTGGTACAGGCAATGTTTGGGGTGCCGGAGCTAAAGGATTTGGATACAGCGCACGATGAGCTGATTATTACCTCTATGGCGCGTATGTTTGCCCGCCTAGAGGTGGCTGAGCGGCCTGCCGAGCTAACACGACTGGGTCGTGGGTTCCTCGAAATTAACCACGCACTGTTGTTAGTGGTGGTTAATCAGAATAAGGCCGACAGTATAAAGACGCTAAATGATTTGAAATACGTCAGCCTCTGTTTGCTTGAGCGGGCGAAAAGTCAGTTTTAACTTCTATCTAGGCACCTTAACTAATATCGTTAAGGTGTTGTTATTAATATAAATATTACTTAGCGCGCCTTCTCTCTCATAGTCACAAACTCTTCAGCTGCCGAGGGATGAATACCCACGGTGGCATCAAAGTGTGCCTTGGTTGCGCCAGCCTTTAGGGCAATACCCATACCTTGAATGATCTCAGCCGCATGCTCGCCGACCATATGACAGCCCACCACACGGTCGGAAGCGCTATCCACCACCAGTTTCATGGTAATGCGATCGTTGCCGCCACCCAGAGTCTGCAGCATCGGCTTAAAGTCCGACACATAGACATCGATATCGGTGTATTCAGCTCTGGCCTGCTCTTCCCCTAGACCCACTGTGCCTAACTCAGGCTGGCAGAACACGGCGGTGGGGATATCCCCGTAATCGATTCTTGCAGAACCGTCCCCGTAGAGATGATCTACCAATACCATGGCCTCTTGAATCGCCACTGGCGTCAGCTGAACTCGGTCAATCACATCACCCAGGGCATAAATACTTGGATCGCCAGTAGCAAAATTATCGTCTACCACGATTGAGCCATTAGACCGCAATACAGTGTTGGTGTGCTCTAGACCTAGCCCAGCAGTATTCGCCTGACGACCCGTCGCATACAGCGCCAAGCCTGCCTCTAAGCTGCTACCGTTATCCAGTACCACCGAGATACCATGGTCAGTCTTAACAATTTCATTGATCTGAGTGCTTAGGTGCATATGCACCCCTTTCGCCAACATACCCTCAGTTATCTTATCGCTCATCTCGCGATCAAAGGACTTCAACAGATTGGCGCCGCGATAGACAAGATGAGTCTCGACACCCAGACCATTCAAAATACCGGCAAACTCGACGGCGATATAACCACCGCCCACGACCACGGCAGTTTTTGGCAGCTCATCGAGGAAGAACATCTCGTTAGAACTGATCGCCAAGTCACTGCCGGGAAACTCTGGAATATAGGGCCAACCGCCGGTGGCAACCAAAATCACCTTGGCGCTGTAAGTTTTGCCATTCACTTCAACCTGATGAGGTCCAGTGACCGTAGCGCGACCGTCAAACAGATCGGCGCCGCTGTTATTAATCATATTGTTGTAAATGCCGTTTAAGCGTTCGATCTCGGCGGTCTTGTTATCCCGCAACACAGCCCAGTCCAAGGTTGGGGCCTCAGCGCCGGACCAGCCATAGCCCTTGCTGGCATGAAATGACTCGGGGAACTGTGAGGCATAGACGAACAGTTTCTTCGGTACACAGCCGACATTGACGCAGGTACCGCCAAGATAGCGCTCCTCCGCAACGGCAACCTTCTTGCCCTTGGACGCCGCCATACGAGCAGCGCGAACGCCGCCAGAACCAGCACCAATAACAAAAAGGTCGTAATCAAATTCGGTGGTCATTGTGTTTTCTCCGTTACATTAAACCAAGCCAGCTTGTCGTGAAGGCTCACCACATGACCAACAATTATTAGAGTCGGCGCCTTGGCACCGGCTTTGCGTACGGTTTCGGGCAGGCTGTCGAGATCACCAATAAACACTTGCTGACGGTCAGTGGTGCCCTTCTCGATCAACGCAGCCGGTGTCTGAGCATCCAAGCCATGCTCCTTAAGCTGCTCGCAGATAGTTTCCATACCATTCAAACCCATGTAAAACACCAAGGTTTGATTAGGCTGCACCAGCTCTGGCCAGTTCAAGTCCATCTTGCCCGAGCGCAAATGGCCGGCAATAAAGCGCACTGACTGGGCGTGATCGCGATGGGTCAGGGGAATACCGGCATAGCTGGCACAGCCAGAGGCTGCAGTAATCCCTGGAACCACTTGAAAGGGAATACCGTGTTCGGCAAGGGTTTCGATCTCTTCACCGCCGCGACCAAAGATAAACGGATCGCCGCCTTTAAGGCGCACGACACGATTGCCCTCAAGGGCATAATCGACTAGCTTTTGATTGATATTGTCTTGGGTGACTGGGTGATCGCCAGCGGTTTTACCCACATAGATTCGCGTCGCATCACGGCGCACGAGATTAAGCACCTCTGGGGATACCAAGCGATCGTAGAGCACTATATCCGCCTGCTGCATCAGTCGCAGGGCCTTGAAGGTCAGCAGGTCTGGATCGCCGGGACCACCACCCACCAGATAGACTTCACCGGTTTTAAACTCGTCTGTAGATTCAAGTTTGTAGGCCAGCATACGCTCAGCTTCATCGAGGTTATTGGCATAGGCCTGCTCGGCAATGGGGCCATGAAAGACCTCCTCCCAAAACGCTTTGCGGTCAGCACCGTTGGAGAACTTGGCTTTGACCCGCTCGCGAAAGCTGCCAGCCAATGAACCCAGCTTGCTCATACCTGCGGGTAATAGAGCTTCAAATTTTGTGCGTAACAGACGCACCAATACAGGCGCATCGCCGCCACTGGAAATGGCGATCTGGATTGGCGAGCGATCGACAATCGAGGGGAAAATCACGGTGGAGAATTTGGGGTCATCCACCACATTGGAGAGAATATTGGCTGCTTGGGCCTGTTCAGAAACTAGGCGGTTGAGATCACGATCATTGGTTGCCGCGATCACCATGACGATATTCGGCAGGTCGAGCATATGTTGGTGCTCGTAGCCCGCAGTTATTAGGATTAGACCATTGCAGCCATGCTCCTTGTCCCGAGCGTCCATCTCTAAAAGGTCTGGGCAAAACTCTTTGGCGACTATGGTAATAATGGCACTGGCCTCTTGCACTAGGCGGACCTTGCGCAGGGCGATTTCGCCGCCGCCGATCACGAGGATATTGCGGCCTTTGAGGTTGTGGAAGAGCGGTAGGTAATCCATGGGTTCTCTATTTTTGATGCATTGTGTAGTTTGGTATTGTGTAGTTTGGTGTTTGTTACTTTCCTACCTTAGACATTGTCTCGAACGCAGGTGAGAGATATACCATCAGCACCCTCAATCTTCCAGCAGACCCATATAGACCCTTTGCGATCAATCAGGGCCCGCTTATGGGCTTGTCATTTTCAGATTAAGAGAGCGCCCTGTTTGAGCGAAGCGAGTTGCGCGAACGCTGAACCTGGCAAACCCATGGGACCGATCGCAAAGGGTCTGTATGGGTTTGCACGCACTCAACACTTAACACTCAACATCCGAACACTCAACATCCGTGCAAGAGATCTCTCGTCGCTACGCTCCGTCGAGATCACAATGATGATTAGCGAATCTCAGTCTTCCCACCCATCAATGGCTGCAACATCGCCGGAATCGCAATCGACCCATCAGCCTGCTGATAATTCTCAATCACCGCCACCAATGTGCGCCCTACCGCCAACCCTGAACCATTCACCGTGTGCAACAACTCAGGCTTACCCTCAGCATTCCTAAACCGCGCCTTCATACGACGGGCCTGGAAGTCGGCAAAATTACTGCACGAAGAAATCTCACGATACTTCTCCTGAGATGGCAACCAAACCTCAAGATCAATAGTCTTGGCCGCAGAGAAACCCAGATCACCACCACAGAGAATCACACTGCGATATGGCAACTCAAGCTTCTGCAAAATCGCTTCCGCATGACCCACCAGAGAATCCAGCGCATCCCAAGACTCATCAGGATGAACAAACTGCACCATCTCCACTTTCTCAAATTGATGCTGACGAATCATACCGCGAGTATCGCGACCATAGCTGCCAGCTTCACTGCGGAAACAAGGCGTATGAGACACATACTTAATCGGCAGACTATCGACAATTTCATTGCGATACAGATTAGTGATCGGCACTTCAGCCGTGGGAATCAAATAGAACTCACGCTCGTCATCAAGCTTAAACAGGTCCTCTTCGAACTTCGGCAGCTGACCAGTACCAAATAGAGACTCGCGGTTAACAATATAAGGTACGTAGACCTCTTGATAACCGTGCTCGTTAATATGGGTATTAAGCATAAACTGGGTCAATGCCCGGTGCAGACTAGCCAGACCGCCACGCATCACAGAGAAGCGTGAACCGGTAATCTTCGCCGCCACATCAAAATCTAAACCATCAAAACCATCGCCCAGATCAACGTGGTCCTTGATCTCGAAATCAAACGGCCGTGGCGTACCCCAACGGTGCAGTTCAATATTGTCATCTTCAGTCTTACCCGCAGGCACAGAGCTGTGTGGAATATTGGGAAGTCCCTGAAGCAAGCTGTCCAGCTGGCCCTGTATCTCAGTCAGCGCCGCATCCGCCACCGCTGAATCATTTTTAAGTTGCTCGCCCTTCGCTTTTAAGGGTTCGATATCGTCCCCTTTAGCCTTGGCTTCACCAATCAACTTGCCCATGGATTTGGAGTAGGCATTACGCTCCTGCTGAACAGCCTCTGCGGCTAACTGCAGTGCTTTACGCTGCGCTTCAAGGGCCAGAAAAGCCTCACAGTCGAGGGTGTAGCCTTTCGTTAGTAGGCTTTCTGCAACGGCGTTTAAATCCGAGCGCAATAGCTTCGGGTCAAGCATGGTGGTGTCCTTAAAAAGTACTTAAAAAAATCTAGGGTTAAAAATCACAGTAAGCGCGTCAGCCAGATTGAACTGCTGATCGCCAGCAAACACAAAACCACTGTCGCCAGCACATAGAGCAGCGCCATAAAAAGGTGGCCATTTTGCCACAAACCCAGTGCATCTAGCGAGAAGGTTGAGAAGGTTGTAAATGCACCGAGAAATCCAATCATCCACAGGCTTCGCATTTCCACGGGCAAAGCGCTGCGCTCAATAATCACGACGAATAATATTCCCATAACGAAGCTGCCCAGCACATTTACCGTGAGAGTGGCATAGGGGAATTTATGGCTCGACACCTGAAAGATCCAAGTGCTAATCGCATAGCGGGCCATGGCACCCAGGGCGCCGCCGACTGCCACGGCAATCCAATTCATTACAAAGTTCCTTTTTGTTTGGAATCAAGGCTGCGCAGATAGGCAAGCTTCTCAGAAATCTTCTTTTCCAGTCCGCGATCGGTTGGCTGGTAGTACTCTTTATCACTGAGTTCTTCTGGCAGATAGGTCTCGCCCGGCGCATAACCCCCCTCTTCATTGTGGGCATATCTATAATCTTTGCCGTAATCCAAATCTTTCATCAGGCTTGTGGGGGCATTGCGCAGATGCATGGGTACTTCATAGCTGGGCAGTGAGCGCACATCCGCCATAGTCGCCTTAAAGGCGCTATAGACAGCATTACTCTTGGCCGCGACAGCGAGATAAACCACCGCTTGGGCCAGGGCCAACTCCCCTTCAGGGCTACCTAAACGCTCCTGTACATCCCAGGCGCTCATAGCTAACTCTAGCGCTCGTGGATCGGCGTTGCCTATGTCTTCGCTGGCCATACGCACCAGTCGTCGCGCTATATAAATCGGATCACAGCCACCGTCCAACATGCGACACAACCAATAGAGAGCAGCATCCGGGGATGAACCGCGCACAGACTTGTGCATCGCCGAAATCTGATCGTAGAAATATTCGCCACCCTTATCAAAGCGCCGCGTGTCTCCCACCAAGACCTGTTCCAGCACTCCGCGATCTATAGCGGCAACATCGCCGGACTCGCTAGCCAGATCATTGGCAATCTCCAATAGATTGAGCGCCCGTCGCGCATCGCCATCGGCGGCACTGGCGAGCAGGTCTAAAGCCTCGTCATCGAGCTGTAACTGTCGCTCACCCAGACCCGACTGCTGGTCTGCCAAGGCTTGCTGAATCACGGTTTTGATCTGTTCACTATCCAGGCTCTTGAGCACATAGACGCGACAGCGGGATAAGAGTGCGTTGTTTAACTCAAAGGAAGGGTTCTCTGTGGTCGCGCCAATAAACACGACCGTGCCATCTTCAACAAAGGGCAAGAAGGCATCCTGCTGAGACTTATTAAAGCGATGCACTTCATCTACAAACAGAATCGTCTTACGACCGCGCAGATCACGCTGCTCAGTGGCCTTGGCAATGGACGCGCGAATCTCTTTAACTCCAGAGAGTACTGCCGAAATACTTTCAAAGTGGGCATCCGCCGAAGCGGCAATAATTTTCGCCAGAGTAGTTTTACCCACCCCAGGCGGGCCCCAAAAGATCATTGAGTGCAGCGCCCCGCCCTCAATGGCTTCACGGAGAGGTTTGCCGTGGCCAATCAAATGCTCTTGACCAAAGAACCCATCAAGGGTTCCAGGGCGCATTCGCGCCGCTAGAGGCCGATACACTTGCTGACTAAACAGATCAGTTGGCATTATTGATGACATCGACACCATCAGGGATCTGAAACACAAACTGATCTGCAGACAGTGGTGGGTTGAGTTCAAGTTGGGAGAAGCTAATGTGAGTGGTCTGGCCCAGAGTATCGGTCAGGGTAATCGACGTAGGTTTGGCCGGATCAAAGCGAATAATCATACTGTCGAACAGACTGCCACCCCGCTCTGGCTTGAGTTCAAAGTGGCCCTCGGCGAGCTGGGTAACAAAATAGGCCTGATCCAGCTGATCCAAATCACCGGAAAACAAGATTGCTGGGGTGGCGGCAATATCTTCATTAAATGGTTGAATAATCACCTGTTCTAAATCTGGATCATAGATCCACAGAGTCTCACCATCGGCAATAATTTGCTGTGGCATGGGCATCTCCACCACCCAGCGCAAGTTATTGGGCTGGGATACCTGAAATAACCCCTCGGAATTCTGTAGCTCATAGCCATCGGCATCAGTTATTTGCTGCTGAAAGCGTGCTGAGAGGCTAGTAATAGGTTGCAAGAGATCGCGCAGCTGCTGAATATCTTCGGCGGCGCCGCCCGCGTGGCTGTTAATGGCAGCTGATAGGCTGATGATTAAGGTAAGAGATACAGCAAAAAGCCGCCCAAAGGCAGCAGCAATTTTATGTAGCAAAGAATTCATCTGAGTTATCACCCGGCCAGCGGCCAAAAAGGTCTGTTAAAACGACGGATTCTACCGTTTTTTAGTGCGCTGCAATAGCTACATTTGGCGGTGAAATGAGCTTGAGTAAGAAACGCTCGGAGGAAGCGCCCCGATCACCGAAGGATTCGCGCTGAACAATAATCTTTTCTTTATAAAAGGCGGCACAACCGAGAATCAACCCCTCAGCCACATCACCCATACAGCGAGGTGACTGATAAATCACCTCCATGCGCGTGTCGGTGTAATGGGTGCATTTAAAAGACGGCGGTGAGGCATCGGGATAAAGCTTTTTCACTTCGCCATGAATAAAACCATCGACCTTGGCTAACAGGGCAAAAGAAGAGTCCAGATCGGCGATCCACTGGGGATAGGCGGCAATCAATTCAGCAAACAGGTAGACCCCAAAGGTTTTGGTCAGATGCCCCACCGAGAGGTTAATTTTTTTACTCAATACCGCAATCATGGCGATCAGTTCCCGGTGATCATAGTTGCCCACCGTAGTGTATATACCGCCAGTTAACGGTGCTGCCTCAGCAATCAGTTCATCGACCATATCAAGGCCATACTCTTTTTCAACCAAGTGTAAAAATGATGTAAATATCAATCCTTTCATATACTGCGTCCTTTCAAATACTGCTTCCTCGATTTGGCCGCTCCATGTAGCCAATCGATAACCTACCAACAATCTCACCATTCAAAAACAGTGCCGCAGAGCCACCGGCTTCAAGTATTCCACCGTCTCGAACCACGATTAGTTTTGACTTTAAAGGTGTGGCTTCTGAATATTTCTCATATGGCTCATATATTCTTTCTAATGCCACGGCCCTAGATTCGGAGTATTTCACCAGGCTCGTCGAACAGCCTATGCAAATAGTAGTGACAAACAGTAAGAGTAGTATTAAGGTTTTTTTCGCCACAGTTGAACTATCCTTTTGACGTTAGAATAATTAAGGGCAGACTCGAATTTAGTGCAGATATACTCTTTGCGCGTGCCAATACATAGGAGGCTCCGAGATCTGTCACATCAAATATTTTAATAGATACGACGACAACACGAGCCAGTAAAATCAGAACCTGGGTAGCAACTAAGCGCTCGGAATGAAGGTTATTGTTCGCTTTTTCTCGAGGAATTAAATTTGGATCGGAGCCTCTTCCACCACCGCAGGAAGAAGAAGGCATAAAAGCGGTGTGAATGAGGGCTGCCAGCAAACGACTGGAGGTACACATATAAAATCCTTTTTATATTAATGCTCCAAATAAAATCTGGCCCCCCAGCCCTAGATTTTACGAAATATTCCAAAAAGTATAGTTAAGATTTTCTTGAATACAATTTAATAAATATCAACGCCCACTCTGAGAAAGTATGTCACGACTACCGTTGCTACTCATGGCACTCACCACTCCAGCCACTTCCATCTGCTCAATCAAGCGCGCAGCACGGTTGTAGCCAACTCTGAGTTTGCGCTGTACCGATGAGATCGATGCTTTGCGGCTCTCGAGTACAAAGGCAACGGCTTCGTCATAGAGTGGATCTGACTCAGGGTCATCTTCGCCCTCTTCCCCAGTGCTATAGCCCGGCACAGGAATGGACGAGACAGCGGCTTCGTCGGTGATGTCCGTGAGATAGTTGGGTTCGCCGCGACGCTTCCAGTCGGCAACGACTTTGTGCACTTCGTGGTCGTCGACAAAACAACCGTGAATACGTTCTGGAACGCTGGTGCCCGGTGGTAGATAGAGCATGTCGCCGTTACCTAGCAACTGTTCTGCGCCGCCTTGGTCGAGGATGGTTCGTGAGTCGATCTTTGACGACACCTGGAAGGCGATACGCGTGGGTACGTTGGCTTTGATCAGGCCGGTAATAACGTCCACTGAGGGGCGCTGAGTGGCCAGGATCAGGTGGATACCTGCGGCTCGGGCTTTCTGGGCGATACGTGCAATCAACTGCTCAACTTTTTTGCCGACGATCATCATCATGTCGGCGAATTCGTCGATCACTACCACTATGTAGGGCAGTGTTTCCAAGGCCGGCGCTTCTGGGGCTTCTTGAGTGGCATCCCAACCCATTTCGTCTGGGTTAAAGGTCCACAGCGGATCGGTGATTGGCTCGCCGGCTTTGATGGCGTCTTCAATTTTACGGTTGTAACCGGCGAGGTTTCTGACACCCAAGGCGGCCATGAGCTTGTAGCGACGCTCCATTTCGCCAACACACCAACGCAGGCCACTGGCGGCGTCTTTCATGTCGGTGATAACTGGGGTAAGCAGGTGGGGAATGCCGTCGTAAACCGACAGCTCAAGCATTTTTGGATCAATAAGGATTAACCGCACTTCTTCTGGCGAGGCTTTAAACAGCAGGCTCAAAAGCATGGTGTTGATGCCAACAGATTTACCTGACCCGGTTGTTCCTGCCACCAGCAAGTGCGGCATACGACCTAGGTCGGCAACGATTGGGATTCCTGCAATATCGTGGCCCAGTGCCAGAGTGACTGGCGAGCTGGAGCGGTCATAGGCTTCGGATGAGAGCACTTCACTGAGGCGTACCATCTCGCGCTTTTCATTGGGAATTTCAATACCGACTACGGACTTGCCGGGAATCACTTCAACCACACGCACGCTGATCACGGCCATGGAGCGGGCCAAATCTTTGGCGAGTCCACTGATGCGGCTAACTTTGATACCGGCTGCGGGCTGAATTTCAAATCTTGTTACCACCGGGCCTGGCAGCACTTCTACCACATCGGCTTTGATACCAAAGTCGAGAAGCTTGTGCTCGAGTAGGCGTGAAAGGTGCTCTAGGGATTCGGCTGAGTAACCGCTGTTGGTGTTGTTGTCAGCGGGGTCCAGCAGGTTGATTGGCGGCAGTGAGCCAATGACTTCGGTGTCGCCAAAGAGTGTCTGCTGTTTTTCACGTTCGATACGCTTGCTCACCACTGGCTTGGCTTTGGGGGGCTGGATGGTTGGCGGCGTGCGCAGCTTTTGCATTTTGGTTTCGACTTCGACTTTGGCCTGACGCTCGAGAACCGCTTCACGGGACTTGGCTTTTTCGGCACGGGCAATTTTCATTGCCGCGAGTTTGCTGCGTGCTCGATCGTAAAGGTCGATTGCTGCGAGACCTAAGCGATCAATCAGGGAGATCCATGAGATATCCACAAACACGGTGAGTCCGAAGAGAAACAGCGACAGCAGTATCAAGGTGCTGCCTACATAGCTGAAGACAGCCATGGTGGCTTCGCCAATCTTGTTGCCGAGTATGCCGCCAACACCAAAGGGATAGCTGTTGTGAATTTCGGCGTACTGAATATTGGCCAGTGAGGTGGCGCTGATCATCACTAGGATAAAGCCGATCACGCGTAGGGTGAAGGTGACCGAGTCGAAGGCGTCGGCTTCACGGAGAATATAGGTGCGTAGAATTTGTATGGCACGAACTGCAAGCAGAGCTGGGAACAGATAGGCCATAACCCCAAACAGGGCAAAGAAGATGTCGGCGATCCAGGCGCCTGCAAGGCCTACAGCATTGTTGAGCTCGCCGCGAACGCCGGTATGTGACCAACCTGGATCGTCTGAGGAGTAACTGAGCAGCGCCAAAAGCAGTATTGAACAGAGAGCAATCCAGCCTATTAGCGCGCCCTCGGCGAGTAAACGCTTGCCGCGGGTTTCGTTATAGCTGGCTTCGGCTGGTGCTGGATTACGCGGCTTTCGCTTGTCTGTGCTCAACGGGTAGTTCCCTGTGTGTTAATGCAGGGCCAATTGTAGCCCGTTGAGAATTAAATGCTATGTTTCAGCAATGCTTAATCGCCCAGTTCGGCAATGAATTCAATAGGGTAAATCCTATACCTCTAGTAATCTTCTAGTAACCTTCCAGTGAAGTTCTAATAAAACTAGTGCAGAAACTTATTTGTCCAGGCCATGGGATTGATTATGATGGCGCTCTGTTTTAAACGCCGCCTCTTTGAAGGCTGGTGTAACCAATTCTTTTAAACTTTTTAAATCTTTAACCGTAGAGAGCGACCATGTCTGAGACACAACATTATCCATTGATTATTTTAGGTTCTGGCCCTGCTGGCTGGACTGCTGCTGTTTATGCCGCAAGGGCCAACTTGAGCCCAGTTGTTATTACCGGCATTCAGCAAGGTGGTCAGTTGACTACTACAACCGATGTGGATAACTGGCCTGGCGACGCCGATGGTGTTCAGGGCCCAGAGTTGATGGAACGCATGCAAAAGCACGCGGAACGCTTTGATACTAAAACAATTTTTGATCACATTGATGAAGTGGTGCTGAACGAGCGCCCTTTCCGTCTTAAGGGTTCCAATAACTACAGCTGTGATTCGTTGATTATTGCCACTGGTGCCTCAGCACAGTATTTAGGTCTGCCTTCTGAAGAAGCGTTTATGGGTAAAGGCGTCAGTGCCTGTGCTACCTGTGACGGATTCTTCTATCGCAATAAGCCGGTGGCCGTTCTTGGCGGCGGTAATACCGCCGTTGAAGAAGCCCTGTATCTGTCAAATATCTGCAGTGAAGTGACATTGATTCACCGCCGCGACGAGTTGCGGGCTGAGAAGATGCTGCAGGACAAGCTCTTCGAGAAAGAAAAGAATGGCAATATCACTATTGAGTGGAGCCACAATCTCGATGAAGTACTTGGCGATGAGGCTGGTGTTACTGGTGTACGTATCAAGAGTACCGCTGATGGCGCGACCAAAGACCTAACGGTAGACGGTGTCTTTATTGCTATTGGCCACAAGCCTAACACTGACATTTTCGCCGACAAGCTGGCGATGAAAGATGGTTACTTAACGATTACCGGTGGTATGGCGGGCAACGCGACTGAAACTAGCGTACCTGGTGTATTTGCCGCTGGTGATGTGGCCGACCATGTCTATCGCCAGGCGGTTACTTCCGCCGGCAGTGGCTGTATGGCTGCGCTGGATGCGGAACGTTTTCTGGATCAGTAAATAAATAGCTGCTCTAAATAGCCGCTCTAAATAGCAATTCTGGAGTCTGACTGTGCAGATACCTTTGCTAGATCAGGATGATCCGCGCTTTCCCGACCCGAGTGGCGCTTTGACTGAACCCGACGGCCTACTCGCCGTCGGGGGTAATTTGCAGCCGCAAACCCTGCTGAACGCTTACAGATCCGCTATCTTTCCCTGGTATCAGGACGAAGACCCTATCCTTTGGTGGAGCCCGGCAACTCGCTGTGTGCTGCCACCCTCAGATATGCATTGTTCCAAAAGCCTGCGTAAAACTCTGCGGCGCAATGAATATCAGATCACCATTAATCATGCCTTCAACGATGTTATCCAAGCCTGCAGTGAACCCCGTGACGACGATGGCGGCACCTGGATCACCGACCAAATGATGGCTGCCTATGGTCAGTTGCATCAGCAGGGCCAAGCTCACTCTCTGGAGGTTTGGCTGGATAATGAATTGGTTGGCGGTCTCTACGGTGTTGCGGTGGGAAGTATTTTCTGCGGTGAATCAATGTTTAGCCGCCGTGCTAATGCGTCCAAAATAGCCATGGCTCATCTCTGCCGCTGGGGCCTGGAATCTGGCTTACAGCTTATTGACTGTCAGCTGGTCAATCCTCACCTGGTTAGTCTCGGCGCCTTGAGCATTGATCGCAGTGCCTTTCTCACAGAGTTATCCCAGTGGCAGGACAAGGCTTTAGATTGGCCGCGATCCAGCTCTGGGCAGCAGCCAACAATATTAGAGTTCAATTGGTGATCAAATCGGTGGGGAAATCTCATTGAGTATCCTAGACCGCTGAACTACTCTTGTGTCTATTGTCGAACTTTATACGTACTAGCAATACACGCACTAACAAGACACGTACTAACAATACACGCACTAACAAGGTAGTCCCAAATGACTCGCGATATCTCCCCAGATATAGGCATGATCAAGCTCTGTTTGACCGAGGCCCATGACTGCAGCTATCTGCCTGATCGCAAATCGACTACGGCTTTTGTTGATCCAGAGATGGCGATTGATGTTGAGCTCTATTCGCGTATGACCAAACTCGGCTTTCGCCGCAGCGGACCTTACCTCTATGCGCCAAAGTGTTCCGGTTGCAATGCCTGTATTCCAGCGCGTGTGCCGGTGGATAATTTTAAGTGGAGTCGCGCGCAGAAACGCTGTTGGAAAAAGAACGACGATATTATGGTCGAACAGCTCGACTCGATTAATATCGGTGAGCACTTCCCGATCTATGCGCGCTATATAGAGCAACGCCACAGCGACGGAGATATGTACCCGCCATCGCGCCGCCAGTTTGAAGATTTTCTCGGCAACGCCTGGGAGTGCACGCAGTTTCTTGAGTTTAGATTGGGAGACCAGCTAATAGGCTGCGCCGTTATCGATGTTATTCACAATGGTCTGTCGGCTATCTATACCTATTTCGACCCGGCCTTCTCAGATCGTGGTCTTGGAGTGCTAGCGGTCCTTGTAGAGATCAATATGGCTCAGCGTCTCGGCCTTGAACACCTCTATTTAGGCTACTGGATTTCAGGCTGTGACAAGATGAAATACAAGACTAATTACCGTCCCCTTGAACTGTACCAACAAAATAGCTGGCGAATTGCCGAATGACTTTGCTATACGGGGCGTTTTAAGGCAAACTTGCCGCGCTTTTTGGGGATCCGCTGAGGTCAGCGCGATCCTACTAGCACCGGGTTTAAACAATCTCATTTGACAGGCATTACATTAAGCTTATGGCGAAAGAAGACCACATTGAATTTGAAGGCGAAGTCATCGACACTTTGCCGAACACGACTTTCCGAGTTAAGTTGGAAAATGATCACGTTATCATTGCCCATATCTCTGGAAAGATGCGCAAGCACTACATTCGTATTCTTACGGGTGACAAGGTTAAGGTTGAGATGACTCCCTATGACCTAACTAAAGGTCGCATTACCTTTAGAGAGCGCTAAGCTCAGCCCCTTTCATAATATATCGCGAATAAAAAAAACCGTCCCATGGGCTCCATGGGACGGTTTTTTGCTGGCTGTCATTTACTCGCCGTGATTTACTCGCTGGTAGCGAGCTCATCCTCAGTGTGCACAACCAACTCGCCATCTTCGACCCGCACATAAGCGGTACCGCCCTTCTCAGATAGGCTGCCAAACAATACTGCCTCAGCCAGTGGCTTTTTAATCTTCTCTTGCAGTAACCGATCCATTGGTCGCGCGCCCATCTTGGCGTCATAACCATTGACCGCTAACCATTCCCGAGAATCGTCGTCTATATCCAGGAAGACTTTCTTGCTGTCCAACTGAGACTGCAGCTGCACCAAGAACTTATCTACCACTGTAGTAATCACATCCATAGACAACTCAGCGAACTGCACAATGCTGTCGAGACGGTTGCGGAACTCTGGGGTAAACATCTTTTTGATCGCTTCCATCCCATCGGTGCGGTGATCCTGCTGCGCAAAGCCCATTGAAGAACGGCTCATTAACTCAGCACCGGCATTGGTGGTCATAATCAAAATAACATTACGGAAATCCGCTTTGCGACCGTTGTTATCAGTGAGCGTACCGTGATCCATGACCTGCAGTAACAGGTTGAAGACATCCGGATGCGCTTTCTCCACTTCGTCTAACAGCACTATGCAGTGCGGATGCTTGTTAACCGCGTCTGTGAGCAATCCGCCCTGGTCATAACCAACATAGCCAGGAGGCGCACCGATCAGTCGTGACACGGTGTGACGCTCCATATACTCGGACATATCAAAGCGCATGAGATTCACGCCAAGAATATTCGCCAACTGACGGCTAACTTCTGTTTTACCTACACCAGTGGGACCGGCAAACAAGAAACTACCTATGGGCTTAGTGCCTTCACGCAATCCGGCTCGGGCCATCTTGATCGAGGTTGTTAAGACATCGATTGCTGGATCCTGACCAAATACCACCATCTTCAACTTCTCAGACAGTCCTTTGAGCTGCTCTTTATCGGAGCTAGAAACACTCTTGGCTGGGATGCGAGCGATCTTAGAGATGACCTTTTCTATATCACTGACACCGACCACCTTCTTGCGCTTGCTAGCAGGCTGCAGGCGCTGATAAGCACCGGCTTCGTCAATCACGTCGATGGCCTTGTCTGGTAAGAAGCGATCGTTAATGTGTTTAGCAGCCAGTTCTGCAGCGACTTTCAATGCTGGGTTACTGAACTTCAGATCATGGTGCTCTTCGAAGCGCGACTTCAGACCTTTGAGGATCTGATAGGTCTCTTCGACTGAGGGCTCTTCCACATCGATCTTTTGGAAGCGACGCGACAGGGCCTGATCCTTCTCAAAGATACCGCGGTACTCTTGATAGGTGGTTGAACCAAAGCAGCGCAGTTTGCCTGATGAGAGCAACGGCTTGAGCAAGTTGGAGGCATCCATCACGCCACCGGATGCCGCACCTGCACCAATAATGGTGTGGATCTCATCGATAAACAGAATTGAACCATCGCGCTCACCCAGCTCAGCAATAATACCTTTGAGACGCTTTTCAAAATCACCTCGGTACTTGGTTCCGGCGAGCAGGCCACCCATATCTAATGAGTACACAACACTGCCCTTTAGCGGCTCAGGTACTGCGTCTTCGATAATAAGCTTTGCCAGGCCTTCGGCGATGGCGGTTTTACCTACACCGGACTCACCGACTAACAGCGGGTTGTTTTTGCGTCGTCTAACCAATATCTGACTGACACGCTCCACTTCTGCGGCACGACCGATCAGGGGGTCAATGTTGCCAAGGGCCGCCTGTTCGTTAAGGTTGGTAGCAAATTGGCTGAGCAAACTTTCTTCCTGAGAATCCGATGCGGTGGCAGACTCTGTGTTGCTGTTGGACTCCTCACTGCTGCTCTCAGGTTGATCTACGTATTTAGAGATACCGTGGGAGATGTAGTTGACCACATCAATGCGAGCAATATTTTGCAGGCGTAAAAAGTAGACCGCCTGGCTTTCCTGCTCACTAAAGATCGCGACTATCACATTGGCACCCACCACCTCGCTGTGATTGGCAGAGTTCACTTGGAATACTGCGCGCTGCAGCACTCTTTGAAACCCGTGTGTGGGCTGGGTTTCTTGCTCCAGCTGAATGTCTGAGATGATCGGCGTAGTGGAGTCGACAAACTCTATGAGGTCTTGCCGCAGCACGCTGATATCCGCGCCACAGGCCTTGAGCACATTTGATGCCGAGGCATCATCCAGCAGTGCAAGTAACAGATGTTCGACTGTCATAAATTCATGACGCTTGTCTCTGGCACTCTTGAACGCCAGATTGAGGGTAACTTCCAGTTCTCTACTTAGCATAGTCTTTACTCTTCTTCATCGTTACAGGGTTCTACTTCACATAAAAGCGGGTGCTGGTGGTCCCTCGAGTACTGATTAACTGT
>Ga0307488_10001378_pt1 | contig 20248 bp, 16 predicted proteins | sample SB02metaG_FD_202248 | JGI IMG/M metagenome (GOLD analysis project Ga0307488, IMG submission 202248) | Sea-ice brine microbial communities from Beaufort Sea near Barrow, Alaska, United States - SB 0.2 | ecosystem: Environmental > Aquatic > Marine > Coastal | place: USA: Alaska | collected... | reverse complement strand
ATAAATTAGGCTCAGTTCGATTTTTTCTGTGTAAGAACTGAAGACTTGGGCTTACACCGGGCCGGGTTTTTTTCTATACTTCGCATTTTAGCGAGACAAGAGCCTTATTCCAGAGGCTTCTCGTATTCTTGGAGAAATCTAGAGTGACAGACAAAGTAGCTGTAGTAATGGGCTCGAAAAGCGATTGGGAAACCATGCGGGCAGCTACGCAAATGCTCAGCGATTTGGGCGTAGCGTGGCATGCTGAGATCATTTCGGCTCACCGAACCCCGGATAAAATGCTGGAGTTTGCTAAATCTGCATCTTCCAATGGATATAAGGTGATTATTGCTGGTGCCGGTGGCGCGGCGCACCTTCCAGGAATGATTGCATCATCCACTATTTTGCCAGTTTTGGGTGTGCCCGTGCAAAGCAAAGCTCTCAGCGGCTTAGACAGCCTTCTCTCTATTGCTCAAATGCCAAAGGGTGTTGCAGTTGGGACATTGGCCATTGGAATTGCTGGTGCCGCAAATGCGGGGCTTTTAGCGGGCCAAATTTTAGCTCTAAATGACTCGGCAGTGGCCGCAAATGTCACAGCATGGCGAGAGCAGCAAACTAAGACAGTGCTTGAGAACAGTTCACTGGAGATCACCTAGAGATGAAGCCGGTGTATGTCCTTGGTAACGGTCAGCTTGGTAATATGTTGTTAGAGGCTGGTCACAGAATTGGTGTAGATGTTATTACTATGTCTATTGATGATGACATCGTGGTGCCAGCTGATGTGAAGATAACCGCCGAGCGTGAGCATTGGCAACCCAGCGAATTCATAAGTAAAATCATTGGCCACCCTGGCTGGCAAAACCCTCAGACGTTTGTAGATATTCCTGATCGGCGTCGCCAAAAAAAGCTTTTAGATACATTAGATTTGCCGACATCGCCCTGGTGTATAACCACAAATGAGACAAGTATTGGTGAGTTGGTAGATAAACTCGGCGATCAGTTCCTCCTGAAAAGTGCCCGCGACGGGTATGACGGGAAAGGCCAATGGCGCTCCAACGGACAAGTAAATTCGGTGCTGCCTGAGTGGAAAAACAATGCCATCGCTGAAAGTTTTATTTCTTTTGATACAGAAGTCTCGTTGGTAGGTGCTCGGAATAAAAGCGGAGAGTTCGCGTTCTATGACTTGGTGGAAAACTTCCATGCTGACGGCATTCTTCAGATTAGTATAAAAACTGAAAGAACATTTGATGATTATCAAAAAAAAGCAGAAGCCTATTTATCTAAGCTAATGGATAGCCTCGACTACGTAGGGGTTATGGCGGCAGAATTTTTTATATCTGGTGATGGTCTGCTGATCAACGAAATAGCGCCACGTGTTCATAACTCTGGACACTGGACTCAGGCAGGTGCTTCGGTCAGTCAATTTGAATTACACTTACGTGCCATATGTGACCTGCCGCTTCCTCGGATTGATCAGTCTGGCAGCAGTATGATGATCAACCTGATTGGGTCGCCGTTAGCACCGGAGTGGTTTAGTGCGCCAGGCGCCCGCGTTCATTGGTATGGAAAGGACGTGCGTCCAGGAAGAAAGCTCGGTCATGTTAATTTCCATCACTCGGATTCTCAGACACTCGCTGTTTGGCTGGAGCAGCTACCGCTTGAAAAACAGTACAGTAAAAGCTATGAACTGGCGAAGAACCGCCTAATTAATGGATAGGTCTATAACGGATAGGTCTATAATACATAGGTCTATAAAAACATCCTCAGCTGCTGATGATTGTGCGACGGTGGTAAACGAGAGCTGGGAAAAAAAGGCGTTGTTAAAGACGTTTGAAAAGGATTCCAATGCCTTGTCTCGATTCTGGCAATTCATCACCTCAAATCTAATTTAAGCAAAGTAATGTCCGACTTATGGGTCGCTGAGATAAATCTCGTTTTAATTCTGTCTTGGCTTAACTAAGCTACCTAGAGGAATACAGTGCCTACTTTAATTCACCGACGAGTCAAGGAGTGCCAGCAAGGCGTGTACCCTAAGTTAATTCACAGGGTAGAGTCCGGCTGGGTTGTGTTGGGAGATGTCCAGTTCTTACCAGGGTATTGTTTGTTATTACCAGACCCGGTTGTAGCTAACTTAAACTCCTTAGATTTGGCGCAACGTAAAGTTTTTCTTTGGGAGATGTCCGTTGTAGGTGATGTGATATTAGAGCTAACGGGTGCGACAAGAATCAACTATGAAATGATTGGCAACGTTGAACCGGCTCTGCACGCACATATCTTCCCTCGCTATGAAAATGAGCCAGCTGAACTGAAGTTAAAGCCTGCGTGGTTTTATGACTGGGAAGCTGCAAGGGAATTCGATGAGCGCGAAGATAGCGAGTTGATGCGGAGCATTGCGAGGGGCCTGAAAGCCAAGGGATTGTAAACTGCTCCGAATCCTGACCAAAAATACTTCGATAAAATCGAACTATTCTTGGGTTGCCGTTGTGATTCAATTACATTCAAATTTGATTTAAGCAGTCAAATTGCAACCCTTAAGTGGATGTAAGTCTCTGATAGATATAGATTACTAAGATTTTAGGCTGCTTATACGTCGTTAGAATCGACCCCGTGGCTGCAATTTTGAAGAACCTATTAGAAATTGGGCAAAGTTTTGATTAAGGAATTGTTAAAGCATGTCAGACCATTACCCCAGCAAAAAAGAATTTAGGGAACTGTTTTTTGCTATTTTGAGCCCAGAAGCTGGTTTCTATAAAGTCGTTCTGATTTACAGTTTGGCGATTAGCTTGCTAACCCTTGCCGTTCCTATTTCCTTGCAACTTCTAGTTGATACCGTCGCAAATATTGCTTTGATTAGGGCAGTGGTTTTGATATCCGTCTTACTATTTGTCTTGCTGCTTATCTCTGGGGTTATGTACGCATTGCGCGCCTATGCCATGGAGATATTTACTCGAAAACTCTATGCTCGCATATCAAGCGAAATTGCGATGACGGCAATGCTTGCAGAATCAGATTATTTTGAGGAATACCAAAAGTCAGATTTGTTTAATCGCTACTTCGATATTCTTACCCTCAAAAAGACAGTGCCTAATATTTTAACCAATGGATTTACGCTGCTGCTGCAGCTGATGATTGGCTTTGCTGTAGTCTCCTTTTACCACTTCTATTTTTTAATATTTTGTATCGTGCTGATTTCACTAATATGGCTTATATGGCGGATTTGGGGTTGGTCTTCAATTAACACTGCGTTTAGGTTGTCCGAGTCTAAATACAAAACAGCAGCCTGGCTGCAGTCTCTCGCGGTCACTAACGAATCTTACCGTACCTCTCTGAATCCTTCTTATCCAATAGTTGAGACTGATAGATTAGTTAATGAGCATATCGATTGCCAAAAGAAACATTTCCTAAATACTTATAGTCAACTCCTTAGCTTCCTGTTTCTCTACGCTTTAGCGAGTGCGGTGCTGCTTGGTATGGGTGGTTGGCTGGTGATTGTAGGCCAGCTGACATTGGGGCAACTGGTCGCCGCTGAACTTATTATGTCTGCAATATTTGTAGGTCTGCCGCAATTAGCTGGATATCTAGACTATTTCTTTGACGTTTGTGCTGCCATTGAGGAGCTTTCTCGGTTCCGTGATGTTCGAACTCAATTACCCGTTAAAGCTAGCGCTGTTCAAATGCCGACAGATAACTCAATCGAGCTTTCGCGGGTTCGCCTAGAGCGCTTCGAACAAAGTATGGAATTTAATCTCAGTCTTCCAGCCCGCGGTATTTTTAGAGTTGTAGGGAATGCTATTAGCCTGAAATGGCTTACTGAGTTACTGCGGGGAAACTATCAGCCTGGTGGGGGGCTGATTATGATTGGTGGCACTGATAATCTTGAGATAGACAGGCAGTCGCTGCGTCAGTCGATTAGGATAATTGATCGAGTCACCTTGCTTCCGATGCCCGTGAAGGCTTACTTGGAACTCTATATTGCTGCAGATTCAAATTATTCACGGCAACAGGCCTTAGCACTTTTACAGCTTGATGATGATATTTTAAGTTTGAAAGGGGGCATGGAAACTGTGCTGAGTAGAAGTGCTTGGCCTCTTACTCAGCCCCAAGCGATTCGATTAAAGCTGGCTACCGCGCTTTTATCTAAACCGTCAGTGCTAGTGTTAGGTGACATTGTCGACACGGTGGATCCAGGCATAATGGGACCGTTTATTAAAGAAATGGAAAAACAGGGAACGTCAGTTTTATATTTCACTCGCCGTGAGGATATGACCGGGTTTAATCACAAAATTGAAATCGATACGCATAGTCAATCGGTGACAGAGTTGGTCGAGGGGGAAAGCTAATGAGTGGGCTTAAGTCTTTTCTAAAAAATCAAAAATACTCTTTCGACAAGCCTTATCAAACTGATCAATTGGAGCGTTTAGATACGCTCGCAGAAATCAAAATTCCAAGTGTTGTTAAAGTTAGCTGTTGGATTATTGGTATTAGCATTGTACTTGGGATTGCAAGTCTGTGGATCCCTTGGGTTCAAACTACATCGGGAATTGGCCAGGTAACCACACTAAGACCTGCGGATAGAGTACAAAGTATTAGCGCATTGGTCTCCGGCCGGATAGCGCAATGGTACGTTCAAGATGCCGATTTCGTCAAAGCCGGTGATCCTATTATTAGGATTCAAGATATAGATGAGCAATTACTGCCACGCTTACAGGCTCAGCTTGAAGCCGCTGAGCGAAAAATAGCTGCTGCCCGCGCAACAGTAACCACGGCGGAGATAGATTATCAGAGGCAGGAAGAACTCCTAGCCGAGGGTTTGGCGTCCAGACTCTCATTCGAGCAAGCGAGAATAAAAGTCCAGCAGCTGTCCGTGTCGGTTGAAGAGGCAACTACGGAACTAAATCAGGCCCAAACTGCTCTTTCTCGGCAGGGGAGCCAATTAGTTAGAGCTCCCAGAGATGGGACAATTTTGCATGTGGAAGCGGGGGACACGGCCACAGTGGTTAGTGCAGGCCAGCCGTTGGCTACGTTTATGCCAGCCAATTCCAAAAGAGCAGTGGAGATGTATATCGATGGTCGTGATATTGGCTTGGTTAGCCCCGGTCGAAATGTCAGACTCCAGTTTGAAGGGTGGCCAGCATTTCAGTTCAGCGGCCGACCAGATCTTGCCGTTGGAACCTTTCGTGGCGAAGTCTTGTTTGTTGAACCTTCCGCCCGAATTGATGGCCGATTCAGAGTGTTAGTGACAGAGCCTGACCGGACTGCTGGATGCTTAAGAGCCGAGGTGCAGGACGGAATTCCTCGGATGGGTGAATGCGGCTGGCCGCCGGAGACTTTTGTACGGTTAGGTGCCAATGTGCGAGGCTGGATTTTACTTGAAACAGTGCCTTTAGGGTTCGAAATGTGGCGATTACTTAACAACTTTCCACCGGTGAATGCAGCCTCTTCCGGTTCTGATACAGGCGAATGATTTAGTGAAAGCCAAACTAACAACAAACGCCAAACTAGTTTCAGTCTTTATTATTTTTCTTTTCAGCGCGGCAACTGCTCAAGATCCGAGGCTGGTCAGCGAAGAGGCAACGGAACTGGCAGACGTATTGCAAAGTGCCGCTGAGTTTTATCCTAGTATTAAAGCCGCTCAGGCCGGTATTGCCGAGCAAGAATCTGAGTTTCTAGCGGCCACCGGTGCATTTGATCCTAGAGTTGACGGCTCGGCGTCCTCTCGTCTTGGCGGTTTTTATAATGGTACTGCAACAAATGCTGGTGTCTATCAAAGCATGCCGTTTATGGGTGCTGAGGTATTTGCAGATTATTCAGTGTCAGGTGGCAATTTCCCGGTATATGAAGATCAACTTGTAACCACTGATAGCGGTCAGGCTCGCGTCGGTGTTGCTTTTTCGTTGCTTCGAGACAGAGATATAGATGACAGACGTTTTGCTGTGAAGAAAGCAGAGCTTAACACCGATATTGCCGAATTCAGTTTATTGGCGCAGCAGATTCAAGTGCTTCAGCAGGCTTATGTTACGTACGCTAGCTGGTTAATATCAGCACGGCTGCTGGAAGCGTTCCAAGAGTTACTCGATGTTGCGGTGGTGCGAGGTGACGCCCTGGAGCGGCAGGCAGAAGCAGGAGATGTTGCAGAGATATTAGTGATAGAAAACGACCAAGCTATTCTTCAGCGTGAGGGGCTGGTAGTTGAAGCTAGGCGCCAGGTCAGATTGACGGCAGAGAGGCTTGCCTTATTTTTTCGCAGCGATGATGGCATGCCGATTTATCCGCTTTACGATACGTCTTTGAGCATGCCTATTGCCGACGAAGACTTTCTTAATCAGCCGGTTACACTTCTGATTGACAAGGCCTTAGAGAATCGGCCAGATATTGCAGTTGCCAAATCATTGAGAAAACAGTTTAGGTTAGAAAAGCGAGTTGCTGAAAACATGGCCAAGCCACAACTCGATCTCCGACTCTACACAGCTAGGGATTTTGGCGACGGCGCTATCACCCGCATGGGCACAGATACCATTGCTGATATCTCTTTTAGCATACCGCTTGAAACTAGAACGGCTAGGGGGAAAATAGCCTCTGCCGATGCGCGGCTGCTAGGTCTGAGCTATGACCTTCGTTTGATCATCGATCAGGCGGAGCGGGATCTCCGGTTATCTTTGGTAAATCTTCGTGCTACTAGCGAGCTTCAAAGTGTAGCACTAGAAGAGCTGCAGGTTGCGCAGGTTTTAGCGGATGCCGAGGCAAGACAGTTCGAGGCCGGCATCAGTGATTATTTTCGGCTTAACGTCAGGGAAAGAATGCTTGGTGAGGCGCAGTTGCGCCGTTGGCAAGCAGAGCTGAATCATCAAATTGCACTGGCTAATTACTACGGGATTAGTATGAACCTGCCGATACTTTTTGGTGAGCCTGAGAGGTAAGGATCAGGTTTTGTCATAAATGAATCCGGCAGGAACGCATTTTGTCGACTATCATGAATATAGCGTCTAGTGTCTTCTAACATTGGTAATGTTCTAAAATGAAAAACCCCAATGCTCTTGCTCTCGATATATCGGATCCGGTTAAGGCCATAAATCATATTTGCAATATTGATCAGTCAATCTTTGGAATTGACTATCTGCGGGAGATGACTGTTCGTGCTGCGGAATTTCTGGGCTTTTCATTCGTAGAGATCGGCCAGCCAGACCCCAACAACATCGACTGTATACGCACAGATGTGCTCTGGGCCAGAGGTGAGCTTAAGGAGAACATCTTCTATGAGCTTGCTGGCACCCCCTGTGAAAATATTATCTGCAAGCAGCGTGTGACGATTTATAGTTGCGATGTGGCAGACCAGTTTCCTCATGATTTATTACTCCGGGAGCTTGGAGTTTGCTCTTACGTGGGGGCTCCCTTATTCAGTCCTGAAAAAGAGTTGCTCGGATTGCTTGCGTTTATGAGTGATCGCCCAATCGAAATGACATCGATGTTTACCTCGGTCTTCGAATTTCTGGCAACTCGCGCTGGCATGGAGTTAACAAGAGAAGAGCTTAAAAATCGACTAATTGAGAAGAAAGAAAAAGATTTCCTAGAGGAGCGCCTCTCCGCGTTAGGTCAAATGGTTAACGGTGTGACCCATGATTTCAATAATTTGCTTTCTGGGTTGTCAGGCCATGCAGAACTACTCAATCTGAAATTGGACCCTGCCCATCCTGCGGCGTCCCACGTTCAGGGCATACTGAAAGCTATCCAGCGTTCTAAAAATATCACCCATCCGCTTTTAGATTTTGCCCAGCCTCAAGCCAAGCGAGATGAGACGTCAATTGTGAATGAAGTCATCGCGGAGTTAAAAACACTTTCAGTCCCTATGTTAGGTGGCTCAATTGAGATCGAAACTGAATTAGAGGCTGAAGACTTAGTAGCAGAGATTGATGGCAGCCATTTACAACAAATACTGATGAACCTCATATTGAACGCCAGAGATGCGATGCCCCTTGGAGGTGAAATGCTAATTCGAACTAGCCTTTTTGATTCTAGCGCGGTTAAAGAATATTCGCTCAATCCAGTTAAAGAATATGTCAAAGTAGAATTTATTGACTCAGGTGAAGGCATTAACAAAGGCTGCATTGACCATGTTTTCGATCCATTTTATAGCACCAAAGAGGTTGGTAAGGGCACAGGGCTGGCGAGTCTTCACAGTTTAGTAACAACGCACGGCGGGGCAATTAGTGTCGACAGTAAAGTTGACGTAGGTTCGGTTTTTACAATACTTTTACCTTGCTCAAATGAGGCGCTCAAACTGCCTTCTAATTAAGTATTGTTGCGATTAGAGAGTGAAAAGTAGTTACTGTTAGCCGAAGACGATAAAGTTATTGCCTCTGCGTTGGCGGGGTTTTTGATAATGCAGTGCTATGATTTGACCGTTTTTTTTGATGGGGAAAGGGCCCTTGAGTTGATCAAGCAACGAAAAGATCAAGCAGATTTAAATAAGCCAATATAGACGGTAACGGCTTGCTGGAAAAGCTGGCGTCTTTTTCGCCACACACAAAAACCATAGTCTCCACTGGAGACCCAGGCAGGCCCCTAAAAGGACCTTACAAGCAGGAATTTGGCGCAGTGTTATTCAAGCCCTATGGGTTTTCAGAGTTAGGAAAAACTATCAGCACGATGCCAGGGTGCTGACAGTTGTTTAGTAGCGCCAGCTAGTGAGATCGGCACCCTCGGGAGCACTCTGTTCGATGCGTTCCATAATCCTCGGCAAATACATGGTGTTATAACGCAGTCTTGAAATAGCATTGCTGTTTTCATGATCGCCATTCCAGCAATGCTCGGCGCGATCGCCATATTCGATCACCCCACCATAATAAGGGTTGCTAGTGCCTTCCAAAAACTCTTCCGCAAGATAAACGGCATTATTTAGATAGTAGTTGTCCATGTCGCCAGCATAAATATGCAGTTTGCCTTCAAGCTTTGGACCTAAGGTGGCCCAATCTCGCTTTATAATATGCATGAGATCGTAGTTATCGCGCCAGTACTGCGCAACATTTTTATCTATCACCCCGGTCTCTTTATCCCAGAGTCGCAGTGGATAGCCATCGTCGCCCATAGGTGAAAATGTGGCTTCCCATATATCATATTGCTGGCCAGAGCGACCTTTGTCGCCGAGCGCAGCTTCAAGTCGATTGAAGTCATACTGGCTGGCGTGAACGTTCCCGAGATAGTCTCGGTGTCCAGGGCGAGGCAGTTTTTGAAATTGGCTATCGTAAAAATAGCCGTTGCTATCGTCATATATGTTGACGGTTAAATACGCTCGAAAATCTATCGGGTCTGGGCAGGCAATAAATGCTCCGTTGTATTCGTCTGGGTAGAACGTCTGGACTGCCATCGCTTCCCAACCGCCAGTCGATCCTCCATAGGTGAACCTTGACCAACCTTCGCCGATACCTCTGAATTGCTTTTCAATATAGGGTATTAGCTCATAGGTGAGCGCATCGCCATAAGGTCCTTGGCTGGCAGAGTTAACAGCGTAGGAGTCGTCATAATAAGGGGTTGGGTGCTGAATCTCGATAGCGATAAAACGAGGAAAACCTTCGCCACTCCATGTCTGGTAAAGATCGTAGGCCTCTTGTTGCTCGATGATGTTATAGCCCTCTAAGTCAAATCGGGCGCTGTAGCTGGGCTCAAGTGTTGGGTTTGGAGGCGTGGTGCGGAAGCCCCCAAAGTCGGCAGGAAAATGACCGTGAAAAACCATTAAAGGGTAGTGCGCATCTGGGTTTTCATCAAAACCCTCAGGCAACAAAACATGTGCGCCTAGAATTACGTCTTCGCCCCAAAATTCTGACAAAAGTTCACTTCGCATAGTGATATGTTTTATATATTTGCTGTCAATCGGGGCTGCAATTTCAGGTATGACTTGATCAAGGGAGATTGAAAAATTGTTGGCAGAATTTTCTTTAATTTCAATTTTTATAGGAGTTGAATAAAGGTTGCCCGGCTTGCGGTTCCAGCGCTGACCTTCTCCTTGATCCGGTGGCAAGCTAACTGTTATACCATTGCTTAAGTTGTAGTCTTTGTAGCGATTCAATAAAGCCTGGGCATAATAAGAGCCAGGTGGCACGGCTGACAAGTCCTTCAGGGGGAAACCTATAGCATTCTGATCGATAGCCAGCTTGCTTTCAGCGCCCCAGTTTTCAACGTTCAAACCGAAAATAAGCTGAGTTTGAGCAGAGGTATTCACTAGAAAGCGGGGTTCTTGTTCATCATGTGTGGCAAGCAATAGTATTAGCCTTCCATCCTGGGCAACGTCTAAAATATTGGAGTCGAAGCTGATGGAAAACGTCGGCATAGTATCAGGAGCGGGACTATCGGGAGCAGCTTGGGCATAGCCGAATGATGCTCCGAATAAGAGCGCAATAAAACAGAGGCTTAGGGGGTAGCGTAGTTTAATTTCCATATTTTATCCTTGTTTTTTCTGAGCCTAAAGGCTGGCTTCGTCGGCACCTGACTTTAACAAGTTTTATAGCTTGATGGTGACCAAGCTTGCAGATTCCATCGCTATTTGTCTAGCTTGTTCAACGGACTCACCCCTAGCGACAATAACGCCCATTCTTCTTTTTCCCGACACTTCAGGTTTGCCAAATAGTTTCAGCGCTGTGTTGGGTTTTGCTAGGGCTGCCTCAAGATTGCCGTACTGTAGTTGCCTCGACTCGCCATGGGCGAGTATGACCGCCGAAGCCGATGGTCCATGAAAGTGGATATTGGGAATAGGTAATCCAAGAATCGCTCGCACATGTAGAGCAAACTGGGATAAATCTTGAGAAATCAAGGTGACCATTCCGGTGTCATGGGGGCGGGGAGATACTTCGCTGAAGTAAACCTCGTCGCCTTTAATGAATAGTTCCACGCCAAATATGCCGCGGCCACCGAGTGCCTCGGTAACCTTGCTAGCAATCTCTTTAGATCGGGCAAGCGCTAGCGGACTCATTGACTGAGGTTGCCAAGACTCTTGATAGTCACCGCCTACCTGACGATGACCGACAGGTTCACAGTAACTGACTCCACCTACGTGTCTAATAGTAAGCAGGGTGATTTCATAGTCGAATTCGACAAGGCTCTCTATTATTACTTTCCCTGCGCCGGCTCGGCCACCCTCTTGAGCCACGGTCCATGCGTTGTCAATGTCTGTTTCTGATCGAATGAGACTCTGGCCTTTACCGGAGGAGCTCATTATGGGCTTAACGATACAAGGAATTCCGATGTTTGTTATGCCAGCTACGAATTCTTCTTTGTTGCTAGCAAACTGATAGTCTGAAGTTGGGATTTTCAGCTTTTGCGCCGCCAATTGGCGAATGCCCTCCCTATTCATTGTTAGTTTTGCTGCATTTGCAGTAGGTATGACAGTAAACCCTTCACGCTCAAGCTCAACTAAGGTTTCTGTGGCGATCGCTTCGAGTTCCGGGACGATGTAATTAGGTTGTTCAGCCTCAATAACCTGGCGTAGGGCAACGCTGTCTAGCATTGAAAACGTGTAGCTTCGATCAGCAACTTGCATAGCAGGTGCGTTCTCATAGCGATCGCAGGCAATCACTTCGACTCCTAGACGCTGTAGTTCGATGACGACCTCTTTTGCCAGTTCTCCTGAGCCGAGCAATAAGACTTTTATGGTGGTTGCTGAAAAGGGGGTGCCTAGCTCTGCCATGATGGACTCCAATAATAGTAATACTCGTTAAAGGTTACGTGAAAACGGTAGGATGAGATTGTTTTGGCCGCAGCCTCTAGGCTAGTTTTGCCTTTTCAGGTAGTGTACACAGTAGCTCGAGTTGAAGAGACCCAGAATGAAACAAATCCTAGTATCAACATTGGCAGCACTATCATTATCCCTCCCGGTTTCCTTTTTTCTAATAGGCAATGTGTTGGCCGCTGGAAATGATTGTCAGAGCTTTCGTATTCAGGGAAGCCGCATTTTAATTGAGGATAATCATAGTACCCTCAAGTCAGGTAGTTTAGCGTCTATCGCAACTGGAGTTAGTGAGGGTGAAATAGTCGCGATTGATTTCCCTAAATCTGAGATTTGCGTTATCGGTCAGAGCGATGCGGTGTTATCTGGAGGCGCATTGGTGGTTAATTCACGAATAGATGAGCTGGCGATTACCGCTTCAATCGATGGAAGTTATGACGTGCTGCTGCGCATAGACTTGAACTTTGAGTCCGAGCTGCTAATCGACCGAGGGATAGGGGAAGATATTGGGCTTACCGAAATGGAGTTTCTATCAGATAACTCCGGTGTTGGAGCCGAGGATTTTTTTGCTGAAGAAATAGGGTTTCTTGAAGTTGGCGGTGCTGAGCTGGGAGGCTTGTTTGCAGAAGTGCCTCGCTATGGTATCTCCTACAACCACTACCAAGGATTAGATGACAGTGGGCTCGCTGATGCAGCTACCACGCGGGGAAGCCTTGGGTTGGCTGTTTTGCGGGGCCTTGTGCTGACCATTGATTACCAGAATAAAGGATTTACAGTTAATAAACCTTAAAGGTTGGGCTTTAATCTCCACCCATAAAGCCGGGCTTGTAAAATTAGACCTATAAATCTGGACCAGTGTTTTTGTTTGATTGCGATTAACCTCTTTTCTCCATGGAATCTATATTTACTATGATCCGCTTTATTCAACGCTGACTCTGCTACAATGATCTTCTTTTTATTTTAAGTGTCTAATGTCCTCTTCCGATTTTTCTACTCTAACCCTCAGAGTCGAGTTACCTGCCGCCATAGATTCGCTAGATTACGAGTCGATGACCCCTATTCAAGCTCAATCCTTACCTGTGATGTTGGCGGGTAGTGATGTGTTGGCACAAGCTAACACTGGTAGTGGCAAGACAGCTGCCTTTGCTATCGCTATGCTGAATAAGCTCGAAGAACAGCGCTATCAAACCCAAGGAATCGTTATTTGCCCGACCCGTGAACTCGCGGATCAAGTGGCAGATGAGATCAGGCGACTGGCACGGACTATTGCTAACGTCAAAGTATTAACCTTATGTGGAGGAAAGCCTTTTGGGCCACAGTTAGCATCGCTGCACCGGGCACCTCACATTGTTGTGGGCACCCCTGGTCGGCTCCTTAAGCACTTAGAAAAGGAATCCTTGGTCTTAACTAATATTGAAACATTGGTTTTGGATGAAGCCGACAGAATGCTCGACATGGGCTTTAGCGAGGACATCAGCAAGATCATAAGCTTCATTCCAGATCGTCGGCAGACTTTATTGTTTTCAGCGACATACCCTGACGAGATTGGGTACATCAGTAAATCTATTCAGCTAAATCCAGTCACGATTAAAGTCGATTCAGATTTCTCTGCTAACCAAATCACACAAATTTTCTACAAAGCGCCGAAGCCCGATAGAGTGCAAATCTTGATTCAGGTGCTTAAATTTTATCAGCCTGAATCTGCATTGGTATTTTGCAACACGATTGAACAGTGTGAAGTGCTGGTAGGGGAGCTTATTAAGCGTGATGTGCATGCGTTGGCGCTGCATGGTGACTTGGAGCAATTTAATAGAGACCAAGTGTTAGTTAGGTTTTCAAACCGCAGTACTTCTGTTCTTGTGGCCACTGATGTTGCCGCTAGAGGGCTGGACATTAAAGAGCTAGATGCGGTGGTGAATTTTGAAATAACCCGTGATCCAGAAGTTCATGTTCACAGAATCGGACGAACCGGTCGGGCAGGAAGTGAAGGTCTAGCAATCAGTCTTTACGGTGCAGAAGAGACTTCAAGGCTTAACGCAATTGAGCATTATCTTGGGGCAACAGTTAACAAGAAGGACCCTTCAGAATTACGCAGCGTGGTAAAGGAAAGTATGTTGCCGAAAATGGTGACGCTTTTTATTGGCGCTGGACGCAAAGACAAGTTGCGGGCGGGTGATGTTTTAGGTGCGTTGACATCTAGCTCAGAACTAACCGGTGCCAACATCGGCAAAATCAATTTGTTCGATAAGTTTTCTTACGTTGCCGTGGATAGGCAAAGCGCCGATCGGGCTCTCGAAATTCTATCTGATGGTAAAATCAAAGGCCGAAGCTTTCGAATAAAGCGGCTGAGATAAAGCTACTCTTAGCTTATATTCGAGTAAGGCTTTATTCTGGATAGATTGCGCTTAAATAATTCCTACTTGGATCAGCTAAGATAGTAAAATGGGGCTGGGTAGCCCCATTAGTTCCTGTTTACCAAAACGTAATAAGAGAGACGTTATTGATTAAGTTGGTTAACTCTAGCAGCCATTCCCTTTATAACCTCAGCTGCGGTATCTATCTGCTGCGCCACTAGATCATATTGACGCTGTTCAATTGCCTCCCGCACCCCGGGGATGGTTTTCACGCCATAGCCAGTATAAAAGCCAGGAGCATAAATGTGGTGAGTGAACCAAGGCCTGCCGGGTAAGCCAGCGGTTCTAATTAACTCTCTTTCACTTGTGTAGAGTAAAATATTCTCCGCCTTGCTGGCAGATTGTCCATCAGAGCTATTGCTTTTATATTCTTGGCTCGCTAAATCTAATTCTGAAATCGCATTTTTCAACGGTGCAAAATTGAAGTGAGGGACTGCCGAATTGGACTTAGGTGGTCCTAATGATTGGTTCTGATCTAGAACTAAATCATAAATACCGGACTCCAGCATAGAATTGATTTCTGCGGTTTTTTCTCTCATTTCGTCAGCAAGGGTTTCAATTTCCTCGATATACAGCGCGATATTGTCGCTCAATCCGGTGAACTCAAACGGCAGCCTAGGCGCGTTAGCAAGGCGCAGCGTGGCACGGCCGGCGACTTTTGCGAGTGCCGCACCATAAACCATTCCAGGGTCTCGCCACTTAGTATAGTGCTCATAGGTATCGTAAAGAGTATGGTAGCTGCCATCGGCCGCTTCGCCGCCAAACGAGATATTTAGGGAAGCGACACCTAAGTGCTGCAGGAAAGGCGAGTAATCAGAACCAGAGCCTAGTGGGCTTATTCGCAAGTCCTCTCTATTTCGCGCCTCATCCCGGGTCCTAGGATTGTTGCTGTTAACTTGCAGATTCGCTCTCCTGCGTTCCCCAACTGAGACCCCCGTTTGGGGGTCGATGACATCTCGCATCACCTCGTTTGCCATTTTTTCTAACACATGGCTGCCGCCGATATTAACAAACCCTCTGCTGTTGCCGTCGGTATTTATATAAGCGACAGCGTGCTCGTCAAGTTCTTCTGCATGATCCTCTACCCATTCTGTAGATCCAATCAGGCCTTGTTCCTCAGCATCCCATGCTGCATAAATTACGGTCCGGGCAGGCTTGTTACCCGCAGCGGCTAGTCGGCTTAAAGCTTGAGCTTCTGACATGAGCGCAACTAATCCAGAGAGCGGGTCGGCCGCGCCATGATTCCATCCATCATGATGATTTCCCCGAATAACCCACTGATCTGGATACTCAGAACCCGGCATTCGCGCTATGACGTTGTATGCCGTCACCATGTCCCAATTGAACTCTAGTTTTAGGCGTACTCGAGCTGGGCCAGGCCCAAGGTGATAAGTAATGGGTAGTCCGCCCTGCCACTGCTCCGGAACGACTTCTCCGCCCATGGCTTTTAGCAAAGGCAGTGCATCGCGGTATGAGATCGGCAGCACAGGGATTTTAGTTATGGTTGGGGCGTCTTCGCGCTTAAGGCGTTTTGCGTCTGCCGTGGCGCCAATGAAAGGTGTAAGAACGTCGCCAGGATAGGTTGGCATATCCATAACGGACCCACGTTGTACGGCACTTTCATGCTTAAAAGGGCCGTCAGGGTATGTATCGCCCCTGCCATAGCCGTCGTCGGCAGGGTCGGAGTAAATTATTGTAGCGATAGCACCTTTCTCGCCGGCAAGTTTTGGCTTAATACCGCGCCAAGATCCGCCATAGCGTGAGACGGCGATTTTACCCTCTACGCTGATTCCATATCTATCCAAGATGTGGTAGTCAGCAGGGGTTCCGTAGTTTACGAAGACTAATTCACCTTCAACTTCGCCATCCCTGGAAAAAGCGTTATATGGCGGCAGCAAATCGGCGACAGAAGACGTGCTTGGGTCTTCAGGTAAGGCGTCTTCTTCGAGAGTGGCTGTGTAGCGTGTGGGATAAACTAGCTCTAGCTCTCTAGTTTTCGGGCTTGGAAATAAAATTTCGTATTCAGCAATCTCGGTGTCAAATCCCCAAGAGCGAAACTTCTCAGCAATAAATTCAACATTTTCGCGGCCTTTACGAGTTCCTACATGGTGAGGCTCGGAGGAAAGGATGCGAAGCCATTCATCAAGCTCTGCTGGGTTGATTTCGCTGTCAAATGTAGCTTCAAGTTCTTGCTGGGAAAGGCTGCTGGACTCATTAAAACCTAAAATAGTTTCTTGAGCGAATGCCACTGCGCTCATAAACGATAAAGCCAATGCTGCGATGCGCATGATGATCTCCTGCTGGTTTGAGGCCAAGATTATCATCGTTTTGAGTAGAATTGTCAGTGTCTGAATGAATTGCCTAGGCAGGTTTAGTTTCAGTTGGGACAGTTTCAGTGGGCATTGCAGCATCTGATGGCAGTTTGGCTTTGTTAAGAGCCAGTTCAGTTCTCTCTATCAGTGATGAAGCCGTGTCATTAAGACTGCTCTGTTCTATGGCAAAGGTGAGCTTTACTTTTACTTCACTGCCTTTGAATCTAAAGGGGAGCTTCGCTAATTCGATGTCCAGAGCGTCGATCTCTGGGCGCGCTGCATTCAATTCAGTGACAGGTTTCAACAGAACAAAACGCCCATTATCTGTGTATGCCAAAAAATCTGAGTCTTTGGATTTTACCTGTATCTCTTTGGCCAATAACTCCAAGGCTTTATCGCCTGCATTTCTTCCATATCCATCGTTTATCGAGTGAAGAGATCGTACATCGCCGATGCACAGACAAAGCCTTTGTTGCCTTTTCTTATGGATGGAGAGCTTTGCTGTGAGCTCTTTAGCAAGTGCTGCTGTGTTTTTAAGCTTAGTGAGCGGATTAAGTTCAGGATCAGCGCTTGATGATGGTGACAGATCATATGCCTCGCTGATGCTTTTCGTTTTCACCAGAGCTGATGCCAGGTCGGTGGATTGTTTTGCTGCTAAATCAGTTAGTTTTTGCTCTGTCTGATCGTCCATTGCCGATGATTTGTCTAGGCTCTCAATAATATCGTCTAGCTGCTTTTGGGTTTGGGTCTTTAGATTTTCAAGATCGGTAGAGGTGTCTAAAATTATGCGAATCTTGTCAATGCCTCCGCGCAGCTGTTGATTTTTTTCCTTGCCTTGCGAATTAATCTTGCGCTGAGTTGCCTGGGTAGTAGAGATGGACTGACTGACTTTGGTGAGTGAATAACTAATCTCGCTCAGATAATCAAGAAAGCCTTTCTTGTTCTGTGTTTGAGATAAATCTAGCAGATTTAGGATTTTTGGGTAGCTACCTAATAGTGCCGCCGCGTCGGCGGCAGAAATTTCATTTGAAAGCGCTCGGGCTATTTGAGTGAGCGCAGAGTTGTCATAAATACTGGTGATAAGTTTGCTAGCAAAATCTTTGCTTTCGGCAAAAAGAGGCGTATTGCTGCCACTCTGAATACTCTCGCTAACGGTTTGATTGTTTGCTTTGGTAGAGGTTCGTGTGGGGACTTTTGTGTCCGAAGCTTCCAGATTGTGAGCGGTCGTAGATTCACTGTCTGAGGGTTGAGTTGCGCTGGAAACGGACTTTCTGAATCTATTCCAAAGGCCGCCGGGGGGATGTTTGTCTACAAAATCTTTACTTAATTCGGTTAGTAAAGGCAGGAGCAGCTTTATTAGGTCACTTTCAAACTGCCTGGCTAGATCGCTGTTATTCTCACTAGTCCTAATTTTCTTTTGGAATATTTTCAGTTCCTGTTTAATTTCTGCGTCCAGAGGGGACTTAAGTAATAAGGACAGGGCCTCACCAGTATGGTTTTTTTGAGTCTCAGTATTTTCTAGCTTTTGGGTTTCAAGCCGAATCAGGTCTGATTCAATGTTTTGTAGAAGCTTTGAAAGAGAAGAATAGTCTTGAGCTGTTTTTAATTCGCCTCGTAGTTTAAGCAATTTATCGTCTAGGTCCGCATCCAGACCATCTCCAGCTAAGCTAACACTGAGCAAGCCCCGCCTGAGTACATCGATAGCCGCAGTGGCTTTTGCTTGCTCATTCTCAAGTTCATCTAGGGTAGAGAAATACTTATCACGCCAAATATCCTGCTCATGTTCGCCTGAGCTGAAATTTCGAGAGTTGGTTGATAGTGATGGTCTGATATTCATAAGTTTGAGTTCGCGTTAAATCCAGTTGTGGTTATCTACAATAAGTATAAGACAGCTAAGAGTATTCCTCTGTTTTAATAGTTATAAAAAGAAGCCTATATATGCCTTTGCTTGGTCCGGAAAGGCTCGGTTTATGCTGCCCTAATAGGTCAACTTTCGAGATCGATTATTGATCTATCTCTTGGTACAAAGTCTTTCTGAGGATCAGCAAAAAGATGTCAAAGTGGGTGGCTGGAAAGGCAACTGCAGCTACAGAGTTATCGCCCTTGAGGGACTTGTATAAGTGCAAAATCGTTTATGGTAGGCATGATCTGCCGAAGGCTTAACTCGGATTTGGTTCGGATTAAAGCCAGTTCGCTTAGCGGATTGTTCGACTCCGAATTGCAATTTCCATATCTCTAATCAAGTCTGCAATATTGATTTTAATACTCAAACTTTATGTCGTCCTGAATCTTTGTAAGGGCTAAGCCATTATGTTTGTTAGCGGCACTAAAGATGGTAAAGCCTGAATTTTCTGGGTACACCACCGCAGTTTCGCGGATATCAATATCATCTTCGAGCAATAGCACTAAATCCCTGCCCGTGAAAGCTTCTTCCGCTGTGTCACTGGCGTCTATGACGGTGGGTGACTCATGGGGCAGAGTCAGCTTGGAAGTGAAGGTTGCTCCTACGTTTTATGTGCTGGCTAGACAGTGCTGAGCGATTCCCCAGCACCTTGATTATCATTTTTGTTGCAAAAAATTATCGGTATATGGTGAATAAAGTATTGATATTGGTAGGTTAGCGTTGTTAAATCTTCCGCGAGTAGCGATCTTAAATATTCTTTTTATAATATGCAATAACAGTCGAATCAGGATTGTGTGTGATTTTGGTTAACATCGCACAGTACTTATTGCAGAAGAAGACTCTATCGTTCAGGATCTTGCAGAAGAGACTTTTGGTGGCGAAGGCTAGAACGTTCTCGAGGTCTCTGGTGTGACGGCCGGAAAAGAGCTGTTTGCCAAACATCTAAAGATGGATTTGGTTTTTAGCAATTTGATATTGCGAGGGGGCCTAACCGGAACTGAACTGATAAAGCGGGTATTAGAAGAAAAGCCTAATACGCTGGTTGCCTTTGCAACAGGTTGTCAGCACAAAGGAGAAGCCATCGCTGCCAATACCACGGGCTTAGTATTGTCTTTTACATTTTAAACCTAACGACGTTTTTGAAGTATCGAAAATCGTTCATGTCATGCTCGATAAGCAATCCTGGCGAGCTACCCAAATATGCCTGAAAATATACAGAAAGGAATGGCCAATGAAAATATTCAAAAACGTTGATGTTAATGCCCTCGCTAATTTCTATTTCGACGGTCAAGTTAGCAGTCGCACCCTAACACTTGCTAACGGCGAGAATAAAACTTTAGGCGTTATGTTGCCCGGTGAATATCGATTCGATACAGCTAAAAGGGAATTGATGGAGATTCAAGCTGGCAAAGTTGAAGTTCTTCTACCTGGGCAAACTGAGTGGCTAGCCGTTGAGTCTGGTGGTAATTTTAAAGTGCCTGCTAAAGCTGCTTTCGATATTAAAGTTTTGGAGCCTACCGATTACTGCTGTTCCTATTTTGACTGACTTCTAACGCTGGCTAACTCCTATGATAATTGAGTAGGCGTTAGCAGTCTATTAGCAAACGCTGATCCCGATAGTATGAACGTCCCTAGGCCATACACCTCCATTGGGCAAAATGCCGTAATAGTTTTTTCCATTGACTGGCACCTTGTGCATAAAATAATTGAACTGTTCATCTACGCTATCCTCACAAATTCCATAAAGCAAACTAATAGCCGCAAGATCATCAGCATGCATTTCACTTTGGCTCGGTACAAAATGCATCAGAGCTTCAGGATTGGTGCTGTGACGAAGTCCTAGTCCATGTAAAATTTCGTGGCTTAGTATTTTGTCAATATTGCTCGAGTTGATTACTGAGAGATTTAGCCATATATCAAAATCAAT
>Ga0307488_10001377_pt1 | contig 20261 bp, 26 predicted proteins | sample SB02metaG_FD_202248 | JGI IMG/M metagenome (GOLD analysis project Ga0307488, IMG submission 202248) | Sea-ice brine microbial communities from Beaufort Sea near Barrow, Alaska, United States - SB 0.2 | ecosystem: Environmental > Aquatic > Marine > Coastal | place: USA: Alaska | collected... | reverse complement strand
TAATACCGCATTAGGGAGAACAAAATTATTGCAATTACAAGGGGACTATGACCTTGCTTTTACGGTATATTCTGAATTGGCAAAACAATTAGAAACACAGCGTTTACAAGTTAAAAAAGACACCCCATTATTCACTGTATTAAAGCCCGTAAGCATTCCAACTGAAAAGTCAGCACCTAAAAAAGCATTGATTGTAGTGGTGTATCTGTTTTTAGGGTTCGTGTTAAGTGTAGGGTTTGTATTCGGGAGAAAGGCATTGGGAGGTTTTAAAAAAGAATGGGTTTCTAAATAACCTCGGTAGAGCCCAATTGCAAAAATTAGGCACCATGGTATCATTTCAATTGCAGTAGGTAATTGATTTTTTTATATTATAAAATGCAGTACTGTGGGTAGTGTCGGCGAAGCCGTGGAGAAAACGAAGGTTTTTAGGCTTTAAAGAGTACTAAAAAGTAATAAAAAAGAAAAAAACAAACAATACAGACTACCAGTGGTAGTCGAGAAAAATATAATAAATTGATATTTAAAAAAACTAAAATATACATTGCAGGTCATAGAGGTATGGTAGGTTCGGCGGTTTGGAGAGCATTAGAATCCAAAGGGTATTTTAATTTGATTGGAAAAACTAGCGCTGAACTTGATCTCAGAAATCAACAGGCTGTGAATAATTTTTTTAAGCATGAGAAGCCTGAGGTAGTAATAGATGCAGCTGCAAAAGTTGGTGGTATTCTTGCCAATAATGATTTTCCGTATCAATTTTTAATGGAGAATTTGCAAATTCAAAATAATCTAATTGATGGTGCTCATAAGGCAGGTATTGAAAAATTTATTTTTTTAGGGAGTTCTTGTATTTATCCAAAGTTTGCTCAACAACCTCTAAAAGAAGAATACCTACTTACAGGTTCTTTAGAGCCTACTAATGAGTGGTATGCCATTGCAAAAATCACGGGAGTAAAAGCATGCCAAGCGATACGCAAACAATTTAACAAAGCCTATATAAGTTTAATGCCTACGAACCTGTACGGTTCTTTTGATAATTTTGATTTACAATCTTCGCATGTATTGCCAGCGATGTTGCGAAAATTTCATGAGGCTAAACTCAATAACCATTCAGACGTAACGCTCTGGGGAAGTGGAACTCCAATGAGAGAGTTTTTGTTTGTAGATGATATGGCAGAAGCGGTGGTCTATGCCTTAGAAAACAATTTACCAGAATACTTGTACAATATAGGTACTGGAAAAGATATTACGATAAAAGAATTGGCAGAGACCATCCAAAAGGTAATTGGTCACCAAGGAAATATTCTTTGGGATGCCAGTAAACCAGATGGTACGCCAAGAAAGCTCATGGATGTTTCCAAAATGACAGAGATCGGGTGGCAATATTCAATAGAGTTAGAAGACGGTATACAAAAAACCTACCAATGGTTTTTAGAGAATATAGATACAATTAAAAAAATAAAATTATAAATAATGAAAGTTGCTTTAATTACTGGAATTACAGGACAAGATGGTTCTTATTTAGCGGAGTTGTTATTAGAAAAAGGATATATGGTGCATGGTATCAAAAGAAGATCGTCACTGTTTAATACCGCAAGGATTGATCATTTATACCAAGACCCACATCATCCAGACCAACGATTGAAATTGCATTATGGAGATTTATCCGATGCAATGAATTTAACCCGGATTATAAAGGAAATACAACCAGATGAGATTTATAATTTAGGAGCGATGTCTCATGTTGCGGTTTCTTTTGATACACCGGAATACGTTGGTAATATTGATGGATTGGGAACTTTACGTATTCTAGAGGCGGTTCGCGTACTCGGCTTAGAAAAGAAAACAAGAATCTATCAAGCTTCTACTTCTGAGTTATATGGAGGAATGCCAGAGAATAAAAATGATAAAGGGTTTTATGATGAAAATTCAGCATTCTATCCAAGATCACCATACGGAGTTGCGAAAATCTATGGTTTTTGGATTACAAAAAATTACAGAGAAGCCTACAAAATGTTTGCATGTAATGGTATTTTATTTAATCATGAATCCCCCAGAAGAGGAGAGACTTTTGTAACCCGAAAAATCACTCGAGCAGTATCAAAAATTGCTTTAGGATTAAAAGATAAATTCTATTTAGGGAATCTAGATGCTAAACGTGATTGGGGTCATGCTAAGGACTACGTTAGAATGATGTGGATGATTTTGCAAGCTGACCACCCTGAAGATTGGGTAATTGCTACTGGGGTAACCACTACAGTTCGTGAATTTGTGCGCTTGGCTTTCTGTGAAGTTGGAATAGAACTAAAGTTTAAAGGAGAAGGAGTAGATGAGAAAGCCTTCGTTACAGCCTGTAATCATAAAGATTTTCAATTAGAAATTGGAAAGGAAGTTTTATCTGTAGACCCTTCTTACTTTCGTCCAACTGAGGTCGATCTATTGATTGGAGATCCATCAAAGGCTAAGAATAAATTAGGTTGGGTACCTGAACATGATTTAGCTTCATTGGTAAAAGACATGATGGAAAGTGATGTTTCACTAATGAAAAAAGATGTTATTTTATTAAAGGCAGGACACAAAATTTTAAAGCAAGCTGAATAATTTTTTTTATTTTAAAAGATAATATAAGCTTAAATAATATTTTATTTAAAAAAAACTATTAATATGAAAGGAATTATATTAGCAGGAGGTTCAGGAACAAGGTTATATCCATTAACGCTAGCAGTCTCTAAACAATTATTGCCAATTTATGACAAGCCAATGATATATTATCCCTTGTCTATATTAATGTTAGCTGGTATTCGTGAGATATTAATTATTACAACCCCTCATGATCAAGAGGCTTTTAAAAAATTATTAGGGGATGGTTCGCAAGTCGGTTGTAAATTCGAATATGAAGTACAATTAGAGCCTAATGGACTAGCTGAAGCCTTTATTATTGGAGAAAAATTTATCGGAAAGGATAAAGTAGCTCTCGTTTTGGGTGATAACATTTTTTATGGGAGTGGATTAGGTAAACTTTTAAGAAATAAAGTAGATATTGAAGGTGCTTCTATATTTGCATATGAGGTAATTGATCCACAAAGATATGGTATTGTCGAATTTGATATAGAAAATAAAGTACTGAGTATTGAAGAGAAGCCCGTAAATCCGAAATCTAACTATGCGATACCTGGGTTATATTTTTATGACAATAATGTTGTCAAATACGCTAAAATGGTAAAGCCATCAAAAAGAGGAGAAAAAGAAATCACAACATTAAATCAAATATATTTAGATAATCAACAACTTGAGGTTGGTATAATTACAAGAGGAATGGCTTGGCTTGATACTGGTACAGTAGATTCTATGGATAGCGCTACAGAGTTTGTGAGGGTTACGGAAAAACGCACTAATAAAAAGATTGCTTGTATAGAAGAAATAGCATTTCTTCACGGTTTTATTAATAGAGAACAGGTGTTAGATTCTGTAAAAAAATATGGCAAAAGTGGGTATGGAGACTATATTAAAAAATGTATTAGATAATGTTAGAAGGAGTTAAAATTATAAACTTACCCAAAATTAATGATCCTAGAGGAAATTTAAGTTTTTTTGAGAATGATTCTCAAATTCCCTTTAAAATTAAAAGAACTTATTGGATTTATGATATACCGACCTGTGAGATTAGAGGCAGTCATGCATTTAAAGAGTCTATAGAACTAATTATTGCTCTTTCAGGTAGTTTTGATGTAGTGATAAATGATGGAAAACATGAGAAAAAATTCAGATTAAATAGCCCTTACAATGCTTTGTATGTTCCTAATAAGTTGTGGAGAACACTTGATAATTTTTCTTCAAATTCATTAGCTCTAGTTGTCTCTTCAATTTTATATAATGAGAATGATTACATAAGAGATTTTAATGTTTTTAAAAAATATATAAATGAAATTAGCTAGTAACACAGTTGACGACTGTTGTCTAATTGATTTATCTAAGATTCAAAATAAATCTGGGAACATAACAGTTTTAGAAAATAAAAATGACATTCCTTTTGATGTGAAAAGAATTTATTATTTATATGATATTCCAAGTGGAGAATCTAGAGGTGGTCATGCTCACTATCAATTAGAACAATATTTGGTTGCCGTAGGTGGTAGTTTTGATGTTCTATTAGATGATGGCAAAAATAAAAAAAGATTAACTTTAAACAGGCCAAACATGGCTTTACATATAGTTCCAGGTTTATGGAGAGAATTAGATAACTTTTCTTCAGGATGCATTTCTATGGTATTAGCATCCCATTTATATGACGAAGGTGATTATATTAGATCCTATGCTAATTTTATAAAAGAGAAAAATGAAATTTAATAATATAAATGTTCAGATAAGTCCAACTGCAAAAATTGGAAATAATGTAAGGATTGGTGATAATTCTATTATTTACGATAATGTTGTGATTAATGATAATACCATTATTTCGAATAATTCAGTAATAGGTGAGCCTTTAAATGATTATTATTCAGATAATGATTACAAGCAGCCAGTAACAATAATTGGTTCCAATTCAATAATTCGAAGCCACACAATAATATATGCTGGTTCTACATTTGGAATTAATTTTCAAACGGGTCACCGTGTTACAATCAGAGAATATTCATTCTTTGGAGAGTATTGCTCCGTAGGCACTCTTTCAGATATTCAAGGGTATGTTAAAGTTGGTGATTATTGTAGATTTCATAGTAATGTTCATATTGGTCAAAAATCGAAAATAGGTAATTATGTTTTTATATATCCATATGTGGTCTTAACAAATGATCCTCACCCTCCTTCCGAAGTATGTCTTGGAGCATCAATCGGGGATTATTCACAAGTTGCTGTACATTCCATACTATTACCAGGTGTAAAGTTAGGAAAGCATGTTTTAGTTGGTGCTAATAGCACGGTTAATAAGAATTTTGATGACTACAGTTTAGTTATTGGCAGTCCTGGTAAGAATGTTACAGATGTGCGAAAAATAATAAATAAAGAAAATGGAAAATCTCATTACCCTTGGCCCTATTCTTTCGAAAGAGGAATGCCTTGGGAGCATATAGGTTATGATAATTGGCTTGAAAGTAATAAAGAATAGAAATATATAAAAATGGGATGTAAAATAAAAGCTATAGAATTTGTTTTTCCCGAGCAAATCTACTCAAACGAAGATATTAATAGAGAACACCCCCACTATGACATTGATAAGTTTCAAAATAAAGTAGGTATCTCTAAAAGATATAGAACAAGGGAAGATGAGACTGGTCTAGATTTGGCTGTAAAGGCATGTAATTTAATATTAAATAAATATTCAGATTTAGAGGTTGATTATATTTTATATTGCACACAAAGTCCGGACTATATTATTCCTACAACCGCTTGCATTCTGCAGGATAAGTTAAATTTATCAAAGAATGTAGGGGCATTAGATTTTAATTTGGGATGCTCTGGTTATGTTTATGGACTTCAATTGGCAAGAGGTTTGATTTTATCGGGTGAATGTAAAAATATACTTTTAGTAACAGCTGAAACTTATACTAAGTTTATTCACGAAAAGGATGTTGTTAATAAGGCTATTTTTGGAGACGCTGCATCTGCCTCGCTGATTTGTGAACATGAAGATGACGGAGTCTTAAAGGCTGTTACAAAAACAGATGGTTCTGGATTTGATAAATTAATTATAAAAAATGGAGGTTCTAGATTTAAGTATAATAAAGAGTCAGCCTTAAAAAGTTATGGAAATAATTTTTATACGGACAACAAACTTTACATGAACGGTCCTGATATTTTCAATTTTACAATTGAAAATATTCCAAATTTATATTTTGAAATACTAGAAATTAATAATCTTAAAAGTGAAAATATAGATTACGTAATTTTCCATCAAGCAAATAAGTTTATGTTAAATTTTTTAAGAAAGAAATTAAAGTTTCCAAAAGATAAATTTTATATTGACATTGATGATGGAGGTAATACGGTTTCTAGTACAATTCCTATTGCAATCAAAAGAGCTTTAAATTCAGGGGATATTAAATCTGGAGATAAACTATTATTGGTTGGTTTCGGAGTAGGTCTCTCATATGCAGGAACAATAGTTGAATTATAATATATAAATTATGAAAATTGAAGCATTTTTAAAAGAATTACAAGACGAATTGGAGTTCGAAAGTATTAAGATAGAACTGAAAACAATACTAAAAGATTGTGATGAATGGGATTCTATGACAGCACTAGTTTTAATGGCTTATGCCAGCAGTAACTTTGATATTAATTTAAATGCAAAAGATATTGAAGAAATAGGGACTGTAGAAAGTTTAGCAAAAAAATTAGGTCTGATATAATTTATAATGAGTAATTTATTCACACTTGAGAACAAGCTAATCGTTATCACTGGAGCTTCTTCTGGTATTGGAAGGGCATCAGCTATTTTATGTAATGAATTAGGAGCAAAAGTAATCTTAATCGCTAGACGCAAAGAAGAGTTAGTAAAAACTCAAGAAATGCTTTCTATTCCATCTTTATCAAAAATAGTCTCTTTAGATTTAATGAATCCAGTAGATTTTTTAAAAATTATTGATAATATTGTTAATGAACAGGGCAAAATATCTGGATTTATTCATTCGGCTGGAATAGAATCAACAGAACCCCTAAAATTATTAAGTAGATCACATCTTTTAGATATGTTCCAGATAAATGTTTTTAGTGGTATTGAGTTTACTAAAATTATCACCAAAAAAAAATATTGTGATCAGGAAGGAGTTAGTATTGTTTTTATAGCTTCTATAATGAGTATGTTGGGTCAACCAGGAAAGGTAGCATATTCTTCCTCTAAATCAGCTTTAATTGCAATGTCAAAATCGATGGCCTTGGAATTAGCGCCCAGAAGTATTCGTGTTAATTGTATTTCACCTGCAATGATTAATTCACCGTTGTTAGATAAAATGTTTTCCGAATTACCTGAATCTGCTAAAATTAACATCAAAAAAATGCATCCGATGGGTTTTGGAGAACCTGAAGACGTTGCGCACGCAGTAGCCTATTTATTAAGTAATGCTTCTAAATGGGTTACAGGTACTAACTTAATAATTGATGGTGGTTATAGTGCTCATTAATAACTTTTAAGATACACAAAATGATTAAATTCTTAGATTTAAAAAAAATAAATGCTCAATATGAGCAAGAACTCAAAGAGTCTGCCAATCGTGTAATAGATTCGGGCTGGTATTTAATGGGCAAGGAATTGGCAGCTTTTGAAGAAAATTATAGTTTGTTTTGTGGTACAAAATATACTTTAGGTGTTGCTAATGGGTTGGATGCACTTCGATTAATATTCAAAGCCTACATCGAACTTGGTATAATGCGAAAAGGCGATGAAGTAATCGTACCCGCAAATACCTATATCGCTTCTGTATTGGCAATTTCCGACAATGGCTTAATTCCTGTTTTTGTTGAACCTAATATAAATACCTATAATTTAGATTCCTCGAAAATAGAAGTTGCCATTACCCCAAAAACAAAAGCAATATTAACTGTTCATTTGTATGGCCAAAATTCTATTGATGAGCAAATGCTTGCTATATGTAAAAAAAACCAACTAAAATTAGTGGAAGACAGTGCCCAATCTCACGGAGCAATTTGGAATAAAAAAGTAATGGGAAGTATTGGCGATGCTGCCGGCCATAGTTTTTACCCGGGAAAAAATTTAGGTGCTTTAGGTGATGCTGGTGCGGTGACCACCAATGATGAAACATTGGCAAAAACCATTGAAGCATTACGTAATTATGGTTCTCATAAAAAATACGAGAATATATACCAAGGTTTAAATTCAAGATTAGATGAAATCCAAGCGGCTTTTTTGAATGTTAAATTAAAATATATTCAAAAGGATATTCAAGAAAGAAGACGTGTGGCCAACTATTATTTGGAACATATTAGAAATCCAGCGATTATTTTACCGGAAGTGCTTAATGAAGAAGGACATGTCTGGCATTTGTTTGTAATTAGAACATCAAAAAGAAAAGAGTTGCAAAAATATTTATATGATAATGGAATACAAACATTAATTCATTATCCAATTCCCCCATACAAACAGAGGGCTTATAAACAACTTAAGGAATTGAGTTTACCTATTAGTGCGAAAATCCATAAAGAAGTTTTAAGTTTGCCTATTAGCCCGGTGATGACCGAAATAGAAGCTAGAAAAGTTGTTGGAATTTTACAAACTTATGTAACGAAAAAATAAAATGTTCGATTATTTTAAATTATTCTTAAAAAAGTTACTTCCTAAGCGAATGAAAAAAGTATTAGTAAAAATATATTTACAATTGAAAATTTTTAAATTCTTGCTTATATTTCAACTTCTAAATGGCAGAACATTTATAAAATTATTAATACAGATTATGACTACTAATTGTAAATCGTCAGCAAAAAGTGGACTGATTTTAACAATTTCATAGAGAGTGTTTTCAAAATCTTTAAATTTGATATATTATGAAAACACAAAAGAAACAAACCACATCCATTAATCCTAAAAAAGAAAATAGTCATTAGTTAATTAGGGATTTAAACTTTATCCTTTTATTTTTTAATAAAAAATAAGTAGTTTTTTTGCTCATTATCCATACTAAAAAATGCTGTAATCCTTAATCAATTCAAAAACCGGTATCCGTCTTTTGGTAAAGTTTTTTATAAACGAAACCAACAACCAACAACCAATTGTAGGACAAGAAGTATTAGCCGTTGACCCTAAATATTTCCGACCTACTGAAGTGGATTTGTTAATAGGCGGCGCAACTGAAGCAAGCATCAAATTAGGATGGGAATGTAAATATGATTTACCCGCCTTGGTGAAAGAAATGATGCAGGGCAATATAAAATTGATGCAAAAAGACCAGTATTTAAAGGATGGTGGTTATACGACGTTGAATAATTTTGAGTAATTAGTAAAGGAATATTTCTAAAATTAAAATGACTAAATATAAAAAATCATCCCATTTAAGAAGCATATTAAAAGGAATTTCCTGGCGAATTATTGCTACTACTGACACGGTACTCGTAGTGTTAACAATAACCTGCATGATGGGTGCTTGTAGTATTGAAAATGCCATTAAAATTGGTGTTTCAGAATTTTTAATAAAATTAGGAATTTATTATTTACATGAACGATTTTGGTTAAAATACCTGGGGAGGCAGGCCAACTCAAATAAAGAATTGTTAACCAAAACAATTTCTTGGAGAATATTAGCTACTGCAACAACATTTATTATTTCGGGTATTATTTTAAAATCCTTCAGTGAAATAACAATGTTTATTGCCTTAGCAGAACTGATTACAAAATTAATATTATATTATGCTCACGAAAAAATATGGTTGAAACTACCTTTAGGAAAACTTCGTAAATTCTTAATTAGGAATAATAAATAAATAAATGAAAGAAAATATTATTTTGCATAACTATAAGGTTACTTGTAGTGATAGAAGAAAATTAAATAAACATAATTCATTTATAATATGGATAACTGGATTATCGGGCTCAGGAAAATCTACTGTTGCCAATAAGCTGGAATACAAATTGCATGAAAAAGGAATTAAAACATATGTCTTAGACGGTGATAACATCAGACATGGAATTAATCATAACCTAACTTTTAGCCCAGAAGATAGATCGGAAAATATTCGAAGAATTGCTGAAATTTCAAAATTATTTATTGATGCAGGTACTGTCGTTATTGGTGCTTTTATATCACCTTATCAAAAGGATAGGCAAGAAATAAGAAGAATAATTTCCCCTTCAAATTTTGTTGAAGTATATGTTAATACTTCTGTTGAAGAATGTGAAAGACGCGATGTGAAAGGTTTGTATAAAAAAGCCAGAAATGGGGAGATTAAAAATTTCACAGGTATAAATGCTCCCTATGATGCGCCTCAAAATCCTGATATTGAGATTAAAACAGAAAAAGAAACTATAGAAGAATCAGTAAATAAAATAATCAGCTTTATAAAGCCTAAGTTAAAATTTGATGATGAATAAATATTATTTAAACTATATAGATGAACTGGAATCAGAGGCCATATACATTTTAAGAGAAGTATGGGCGCAGTTTGAAAATCCTGTAATACTATTTTCAGGTGGAAAGGATTCAATTCTGATTACACACCTTGCAAAAAAAGCTTTTTATCCGAGCAAGGTTCCATTTCCATTAATGCATGTGGATACGGGGCATAACTTTCAGGAAACTATCCAATTTAGGAATGATCTTGTTACAGAATTAGGGAGTAAATTGATTGTTGGCTCTGTTCAGGATTCAATTGATGAAGGCCGTGTTGCTGAAGAAAGAGGTAAAAGTGCCACGAGAAATTCTTTGCAAATCACCACCTTGTTAGATGCTATTGAAAAGCATAAAGTAGATTGTGCCATTGGGGGAGGGCGTAGAGATGAGGAAAAAGCGAGAGCAAAAGAACGTTTCTTCTCTCATAGGGACGATTTTGGACAATGGGATCCAAAAAACCAGCGACCTGAGTTATGGAACTTATTAAATGGGAATCATTTTGAAGGAGAACATTTTAGAGCATTTCCCATAAGTAACTGGACCGAAATGGATGTTTGGAACTATATTAAACGTGAGGATATTAAGATCCCATCTTTATACTTTGCACACGAAAGAGAAGTAGTACGCCGTAGTAATTCTTGGATTCCAAATTCAGAATTTTTGAATCTGGAGGAAAATGAAGAAGTGATTACCAAAAAAATTAGATTTAGGACTTTAGGGGATATAACTATTACAGGAGGAATTGAATCTGATGCAGACACATTGGAGAAGATCGTACAAGAGGTATCTGCAATGAGAAAGACAGAACGTGGAGACAGGTCAGATGACAAACGCTCAGAATCTGCGATGGAAGACAGAAAGCGTCAAGGTTATTTTTAATCTACCTAATAGCATAATTTAATAAAATCAAAAAAAATATTGTTGATCGTACATTAATTCGTGTGGTTGGTATAAATAAAATAAAAATGGAAATCAATAATAATCAGTTACTTAGATTTACGACTGCAGGTAGTGTAGATGATGGTAAAAGCACTTTAATTGGAAGGCTTTTATATGATTCTAAATCTATTTTTGAAGATCAATTAGAATCAATTATCAAGACCAGTGCTAAAAAGGGACATGATGGTGTGGATCTTGCTTTATTTACTGATGGGTTAAAGGACGAAAGAGAACAAGGGATTACTATAGATGTAGCATACAGGTACTTTACAACCCCAAAGAGGAAATTCATTATTGCTGATACTCCCGGGCATATACAGTACACACGTAACATGGTTACAGGGGCATCCACAGCAAACGCAGCTATCATTTTAATAGATGCCAGACATGGAGTGATAGAACAAACCAAACGTCACTCATTAATTGCTTCTTTATTAAATATTCCTCACCTTATAGTATGTGTTAATAAGATGGATCTGGTAGATTATTCCGAAGATGTATTTAATAATATTGTATCTCAATTCGAGGAATTTTCTTCTAAGCTAATAGTGAAAGATGTACGTTTTTTACCTATCAGTGCTTTATTAGGTGATAATGTAGTGAATAAATCTAAAAATATGGATTGGTACTCAGGCGGTACTATGCTGTATATATTGGAAACCCTACACATAAGTAGTGACATCAATAAGATAGATGCCCGTTTTCCTGTACAAACAGTACTACGTCCACAAAGTGAAGGTTATATAGACTATAGAGGTTACGCTGGTAGAATAGCAAGTGGGATCTACAGAACAGGAGATGAAGTAAGTGTGCTTCCATCAGGATTTACATCTAAGATCAAATCAATGAATTTGGGTGATATTGAAATCAAAGAAGCCTATGCGCCAATGTCTGTTTCTATAACACTGGAAGATGATATAGACATTAGCAGGGGAGATATGATAGTAAAAACAAAGAATCAGCCGGAAACCTCTCAGGAATTCGATGTAATGCTATGTTGGTTAAATAACGATGCGGCAAAACCAAGAGCTAAATATTTGATAAAACACACTTCTAACGACCAACGCGCGGTAATTAAAGAAGTTGTTTATAAAATGAATATCAACTCTTTTGAAAGAAATAACGAGGACAAAGAATTAAAAATGAATGATATTTGTAGGGCAAAGATCCATACATCTTCCAGATTAATGATAGATGCTTACAGAGATAACCGTAATACAGGGAGTATAATACTTATAGACCCGGCAACAAATGAAACTGTAGCAGCAGGAATGATTATATAATACATAATTAGCCTAAACCTATATTTTTTTAAAAATAACAATGAAGCATTTATTAGAAATTGCTGTTAAGGCATCTTTGGCAGCTGGCAAAAGGATCATGGAGATCTACGAAAATGAAGATTTTGAGGTGGATTTTAAAGGAGATAATTCTCCATTAACAAAAGCAGATATAGCGGCACATCATACCATTCAAAAAGTGTTAGAAATAACTAATATTCCAATTCTATCAGAAGAGGGGAGGCACTTGCCTTATGAGATTCGAAAAACCTGGAATCAATTATGGATTGTAGATCCTATAGACGGAACAAAGGAGTTTATTAAAAGAAATGGAGATTTTACGGTAAATATTGCTTTAGTAGAAGATCAAATACCAGTTCTTGGTGTGATCTATGTACCTGCGCTCAAAGAACTTTATTTTGCTGATAAGAATAATGGTTCTTATAAACTGGATGATATTTCTGAATTTACGAGTTTAGAAGATATTACTTCAAAAGCGAACAAGCTGCCGTTTAACATTAAAACTAAAACTTATACCTTAGTAGCAAGTAAATCTCATCTTTCGCCGGAAACGGAGGAATATATTGCATCTCTGGAAAAGAAACATGGAAAGGTAGAAACTATTTCTAAAGGAAGTTCCTTAAAACTTTGTATGGTAGCCGAGGGAGTAGCACAACAATACCCGCGTTTTGCACCTACTATGGAGTGGGATACTGCTGCCGGTCAGGCGATTTGTACTTTTGCTGGTAAGAAAGTGTTTGATTATAAAACAAAAAAAGTAATGCTTTACAATAGAGAATATTTGTTGAATAACTGGTTTTTGGTTAAATAAATTATTGTTGATTGATTATAATAAAAAATGAGCACACTCCAATTTAAATCGAATTTATGCAAATTGGTCTAATGGATTCCCTTGAAAAGATAGTATTCAAAGAAGAAAGCTTTAAAATTTGGGGGTTAGCCTAAAAGTACATCGTTCATTAGGTGCAGGATTCATGGAGGCTGTTTATGAAAAAGCTTTGGAAAAAGAATTTCAGAACCAAAAAATACCATTTAATAAACAAGTTAATCTAGAATTGTATTACGAAAATCAAAAATTTAAAAAACAATATAGAGCAGATTTTGTTTGTTATGATTCTATTATTTTGGAATTAAAAGCTGCTACACTTATACCTTACGCATTTTATGATCAATTAAAAAACTATTTAAAATGTACAAATACGGAATTAGGGATGTTGATTAATTTTGGCACGTCTTCTCTAACGTATAAAAGAATATTTAATTTAAAAAACTCGGATTAATTCGTAATAAAAACTCGTATCAAATGAAAGGTATTATTCTAGCCGGAGGCTCCGGAACCCGTTTATTTCCAATTACTATTGCGGTAAGTAAACAATTATTACCAGTTTATGATAAACCCATGATCTATTATCCTCTATCTGTATTAATGCTAGCTGGTATAAACGAAATATTGTTTATTACGACCCAACATGATCAAGCCTCTTTTAAAAAACTATTAGGAGATGGCTCGGAATTAGGATGTAAATTTGAATATGAAATCCAGGAAGAACCAAATGGTCTTGCTGAAGCCTTTATTATCGGGGAGAAATTTATTGGGGAAGATAAAGTAGCATTAGTTTTGGGAGATAATATTTTTTATGGAAATGGTTTAGGATCTCTTTTAAAAAGTAAATTGGATATTGAAGGGGCCTCTATCTTTGCATATCCGGTTAGGGATCCTGAGAGATATGGAGTTGTTGAATTTAACGATGAAAATAAAGCAATATCTATAGAAGAAAAGCCTACTAGGCCAAAATCAAAATATGCAGTTCCTGGTTTATATTTTTATGATAATAATGTTGTCGCCTACGCTAAAAAAGTGAAACCTTCTAAAAGAGGAGAAAAAGAGATCTCAACTATAAATCAAATGTATTTGGATGATAATAAAATGGAAGTAGGAGTTATGACAAGAGGTATGAGTTGGTTTGATACTGGTACAGTAGAATCTTTAGATGACGCCACAGAGTTTATTAGAGTTATCCAAAGCAGGCAAAGTAATATGATTGGTTGTATTGAGGAGGTTGCTTATCTGCGTAGGTTTATTGATAAATCCAAACTTAATCAATTATCCGAAAGATATGGAAAATCTAAATACGGTGCTTATTTAAGTGAGATTGCTAAAACGCTTTAAATGTCCTTAAGAAAACAAGCAATTTCAGGATTGGTATGGACCTTTGCCAGTCAATTTGGAACCCAGTTAATTGGTTTTGTTGTATCAATGATATTGGCGAGAATTTTGCTTCCGGAAGAATTTGGTCTTATCGGGATGATCGTAATTTTCATTGCTGTGGGAAATACACTATTAGATGCAGGGTTGACTCAATCCTTAATAAGAAGTCAAGATTTAGATCAGGAGGATTTTTCCACCGTTTTTTTCTTTAACGTTGCTGTTAGTATTTTGATCTATATTGCAATTTACCTTTCAGCACCTTTTATAGCCAACTTTTATGATCAACAAATTCTTATAAATATTATTAGGCTATTTTGCATCACTTTTATTATTAATTCGTTTAAATCAGTGCAATTAGCAAGGTTAACAAAGAAAATGGATTTTAAAACCCAAACGCTCATTGACTTACCATCAACTGTTGTAGGAGGTATTGTTGGGGTTACTATGGCGTACACGGGTTATGGGGTTTGGAGTTTAGTTTGGAGCAGTTTGGTTAGTTCTTTTCTGGGATCATTACAACTTTGGATATACTCAAAATGGATTCCAAGTCTTGTATTCAACATTGAAAAATTTAAAGATCATTTTAATTATGGATATAAACTGACATTGTCCGAGTTGTTAGATACCATTTTTAGTAACATTTATTTGATAATAATTGGAAAATTTTTCTCCTCTGCCCAGGTTGGGTTTTATACCCGTGCACAAACTATGAAACAATTGCCGGTAAACAATATTTCAAATGCATTGAATAAGGTGACTTTTCCATTATTTGTCTCAATACAGGATGACAATGTTCGTCTAAAAAAGGTTTACAAACAATTAATGCAAATGGTGATTTTTATTATTGCACCCGTTTTAATTTTTTTAGGGGTTTTGGCGGAACCTACATTCCGACTTTTATTTACAGAAAAATGGTTGCCTGCCGTTCCTTATTTTCAAATTCTGTGTGCTACGGGTATTTTATATCCAATACATGCTTACAACTTAAATATATTAAAGGTTAAAGGTCGTAGCGATTTGTTTTTAAAACTAGATATTATAAAAAAAACATTAATCGTCATTGGTATTATTATTGGAATCCAATTTGGTATTTATGGATTGCTCTACGCACAAGTAATTCTATCGGTAAGTGCATTTTTAATTAATTCTTATTATACGGATAAATTTATAAGCTATTCTGCCTGGGAACAATTAAAAGATATTTTACCAACTATTATTATTTCTGGGATTTCCGGATTGATAATTTGGTTTGTTGATGTTAATTTGAAAGATCAAATCGATATTTTCCGTATAATCATTGGTGTTTTAATGGGATCTGGCACTTATTTATTGATAAGTTATATTTTAAAATTGCAGAGTCTTTATGACTTAATAAAATTGTTAAAACGTCAATAATGATTAATAAAAAAATTAAAAGTTTTAAGAGAAAATTTATAGGTTTTAGCGGTGTGAAAATCTTTGGTATAGGCAGCAATAAAACCGGAACAACTTCATTAACTTCTGCTATAAAAAGTCTAGGATATGTTTTGGGAGCACAAGGACCGGCAGAAAGAATGTTGGAGGATTAGACAAAGCGGGATTTTTTAAAAAAAAATAGTTAAACATTGCCGTACCGGAGAATTTTTCCAAGATTTTCCTTTTAGCAAACCATATACTTTTGTAGTGTTAGACCATGAATTCCCTGGAAGCAAGTTTATTTTGACTATTCTCGATTCGCCTGAACAGTGGTATAATTCTCTTACTAAATTTCATGCCAAAATATGGCAGAATTCCTACTCGAGAGGATCTTCAAGAATCAACTTATTTGTGGAAGGGAAGGTCTTGGGAAAGTAACCGTACTCAATACAAAACACCGCTGGATGACCCCTATAACAAAGAAATTCTTATTAAATATTATATCGATTATAATAATAGTGGACTTGAATATTTTAGGCACCGCCCTAAAGACCTTTTAATACTTAATGTCACCGGAGGAATGGCGTACAAGAAATTGGTGCTTTTTTTGGGGAAAGAAGTAGAGCAAGAAACTTTTCCTTGGGAAAATAAAACATAAATTATAAAAATAATAAATGATACAAGTAACAAAAACTTTTTTTCCTCCTATAAAGGAATACCATCAACAAGTTCAACGTATTTGGGACAACGCCTGGCTAACCAATCGGGGGTTACTTTTACAAGAGCTTGAAATAAATTTAATATCTCATTTGGGAGTTGGAAATATTACTTTAACCTCTAATGGAACCTTACCTATACAAATAGCATTAAAGGTTTTAGCAGATCAAGGAGAAGTGATCACTACGCCTTTTAGTTATGTAGCTACTACTGCTGCAATAGTTTGGCAAAATTGCATACCTGTTTTTGTAGACATTCATCCAGAATATTTAACCATAGATGAAACTAAAATAGAAAAAGCAATTACTAATAAAACTACGGCTATTCTAGCAACACATGTTTTTGGTAACCCTTGTAATGTAGAAGTAATTCAGGCTATTGCTGAAAAACATAATTTGAAAGTGATTTATGATGCGGCTCATTGTTTTGGAGTGAATTATAAAAATACTTCGTTATTTAATTACGGAGATGTAAGTACTTGTAGTTTTCATGCAACCAAAATTTTTCACACTGCAGAAGGTGGCGCTTTTTTTTGCAGAGATAAGGAATTAAACCATAAATTGTTTTATGGTCATAATTTTGGTCATAATGGTCCCTTAGAATTCCACGGAGTAGGAATTAATGCGAAAATGAGTGAGTTACAGGCAGCTATGGGCTTAAGTGTGTTGCCTTATATTGCAAAAATTTTCGCAGAACGTAAAAAAGTAGTAGACTTTTATAATCTGAATCTAAACTTTGATGAAATTTCAAAAATGAAGATCAGGGAAAATACCGATTGGAATTATAGCTATTATCCTTTGATTTTCGAGAGTGAAGAAGCACTTTTGAAAGTGCAGAAAGCTTTAAATCAAGAAGATATTTATCCAAGGCGCTATTTTTATCCTTCTTTAAATACCTTAAATTATGTAAACTATGATAAAATGGAAATATCAGAGTCAATTTCATCAAGAATCCTATGTTTACCATTAGCAGTTGGAATTTCCAATAGTGCATGTAGTAAAATATGTAAAATAATAATGAGTCATTTAAATTAAGAATAAGTTTAGTTAAAATTAGCAAGGATACTATTCTATAATCTTACATAGTAAAAATATCATGAAAAAATTATTACTTCTTGGTGGTTTAAGGTACCTTATTCCGGTAATCAAAACTGCAAAAAGATTGGGGTATTATGTGATAACCTGCGATTATTTACCAGAAAATATAGCTCATAATTATTCTGATGAATATCATAATGTAAGCATCATAAATAAAGAAGCTATACTTCAGTTGGCTAAATCACTTAAAATAGATGGCATCATGTCATTTGCAGTTGATCCTGGAGTTACAACTGCAGCTTATGTGAGTGAAATAATGGGATTACCTTGCCCGGGGCCCTATGAATCGATTGAAATTCTTCAAAATAAAGGACAATTCCGGGAGTTTTTGGAAAAGCATAATTTTAATGTGCCTAAGTCAAAAAGTTTTTCAAATGTAGAGGAAGCCTTTAGTGATTTTCATTTTTTTGATTTGCCAGTTATAATAAAACCTGTAGATTCGGCGGGTAGTAAAGGAGTTACAAAGGTTATTCATGAAAAGCAATTGGAAGATGCAATAAATCACGCAATAAATCATTCTCCTACAAAAACATTTATTATTGAAGATTTTCTAAAAAGTAAAGGATATTCTTCAGATTCAGATTGTTTTTCAGTAGATGGTGAATTTAAATTCATTTCTTTTTCTAACCAACGCTTTGATGCAAAATCGCCAAACCCTTTTGCTCCTTCCGCTTATAGTTGGCCATCCACGATTTCAAGAAAAAATCAAGATTATCTTAAATTTGAATTACAGCGATTAATAAAATTATTAGGCATGAAAACTTCTATTTACAATATAGAAGTACGTGAAACACTAGATAATAAGGCATATATCATGGAAGTTTCCCCGCGAGGAGGAGGCAATAGGCTAAGTGAAGTGTTGAATTATGCCACAGGAATCAATTTAATTAAAAACTCGATACAAGGGGCAATGGGTGAAAAAATCACCGAAATTATTCCTCCTAGTTATTCTAGTAATTGGGCCGAAATTATTTTATATAGCAATCGCTCTGGACTATTTCAAGAACTTAAGATTGATTCAAGATTAGATGAGTATATTGTTGAAGTAGATTTATGGGTAGAGAAAGGAGACGAGATCCAAGCTTTTAGTGGTGCAAATGATACCATTGGTACATTAGTATTAAAGTTTGAATCTTTAGAAAAATTGGAGTTAGTACTTTCAGAATATTCTAGGTATATTGAAATTGATGTAATTGAATCTAATTTTTGAAAAATTAAAATATTCAAAAATTAAATTCAATTACAAATAAATAATAATATTATAATAATGCAAAAAATAGCCTTACATAGTGTGCCTAGGAGTGGTTCTACCTGGTTAGGAAATATCTTAAATAGTCATCCCGAAGTAGATTTTAGTTTTCAGCCTTTATTTTCTTATGCATTTAAGGGGTTTTTGACCGAAAAATCTTCTGAAACTGAAATTGATGAGTTTTTCAAAAAAATAAAGAATTCAAATGATTCTTTTATTAATCAAAAAGAAGGAATAGATAAAGGTATCATTCCTAAATTTCATAAAAACAAAAACACAAGCCATGTAATTTATAAAGAAGTTCGATATCATTATATTCTAAAAAATTTATTGTGCCAAGATAAAAACCTCAAAGTAATAGGATTAGTGAGGCATCCCATGGCAACTATAAACTCTTGGTTGAATGCCCCTAAAGAATTTAAAGCTGAACTAGGTTGGAAAATAGAAGATGAATGGCGCTTTGCTCTTAAAAAAAACAAAAATAGTTTAGAAGAGTTTAACGGATATGAAAAATGGAAAGAAACTGTCCAATTGTTTTTAGAATTGAAAAATGAATTTCCAGATCGATTTTACTTATTAAACTACGATAAATTACTTAAGAATTGTGAGAATGAAGTAGAAGAATTATTTTCCTTCTGTAATCTAGAATTGCACCCGCAGACCAATGTCTTTTTGGAAAAATCATCTAATACAAACACTGATGATGCATATTCTGTTTTTAAGAAAAAAGAGAATGATCATGGATGGAAAAACACACTCCCAGAATTTATCGTTAATGAGATCAAAGCTGATGAAGAATTTCAACACTTAAATTCTATTTTTCAATGGATTTAGATAGTTTCAAGAGAAAAAATCCCTAAAATTCATTTTATTTATGTAAAAAGAGATCTTTTATATATTGCTCAGTCTTTATTAGTTGCTCGAGAATTTTTTTTTGGAAATATTGAAGAATGGTATTCCTATAAGCTCAAAAATTATGAGATAATAAAAAAGCTTTCCGCTCCACAACAATTAGTAGAACAGGTTAAAGCGACTAATGAAGTCATTGAAAAGCAAATACAAAAATTTAAAAATAGTTATTATTCAGTTGTAGAATATGATACGTTTTGTAAAATCCTAATCTAATACTAAAAGAGATAATGACTAAAAAAGGTTTGGAGATAAAGAAGTTTGATCTTAAAAATAAATGTTTTGAAAGTGGAGATAGACAAAAAGTTCAATCGGAGGTATACATGCAGTTAAAAAGTTTTTACTAATGGATTTTCAAGATTTTAAATTAAAATATCAGAAAAAGGAGGT